>ENA-UOOI01002451-UOOI01002451.1-fermentation-metagenome-genome-assembly--contig:-NODE-2451-length-16112-cov-36.522638_pt1 | contig 16112 bp, 14 predicted proteins | sample MGYA00245779_ERZ724027 | MGnify/ENA primary metagenome ERZ724027 (study PRJEB28704, sample SAMN03018318) | fermentation metagenome | biome: anthropogenic terrestrial biome; feature: soil...
AAAATTAAAGTTTAGGTTCTGTCTAACGGAGATGTTGATTTTTGAGCATCCCGCTTACCTGTTCTCGCTCACTTGGATTGCTCAAAAATCAACATCATACTTTATACTATAACATAGCCAAAATCAAAAATAAATTTTGGCTTATATGATTTAACTGATGGGACAAATTTCCTTTATACATATTAATAAATAATGATATAATTATCATGGTATCTTTGAAAATGGTATCTTTGAAATTTGAAATTAAATTTATTATGAATACATAGGAATGGGTGAAGGAGTTGGAAAAATTTATTATAGAAGGCGGAAAAAGACTTGTAGGTTCCATACCTATAAGCGGGGCAAAAAATGCTGCCCTTGCGCTCCTTCCTGCGGCGATGCTTGCGGATGAAGGCGTCTGTGTACTTGAAAATCTTCCTGATATAGATGATGTAAAGGTATTTATTGAAATAATAAGACAGTTAGGCGGAAAAGTTGACCGCATCGGAGATTATACTTTTTCGATAGACAGCAGAAATGTTTCGTCATATAAATGCAAATCTGATGACGTAAAAAAGATGAGAGCTTCTTATTACCTTCTTGGTGCGATGCTTGGCAAATTCAAAAAGGCCGAAGTTTATTATCCAGGCGGATGCAACATAGGTGTAAGGCCCATTGATCAGCATATAAAAGGCTTTCAGGCACTAGGCGCCAAAGTTGTAACTGAACATGGCGTAATAAAAATGTATGCGGACAGGTTGATTGGAAGCTCGATTTACTTGGATGTTGTCAGTGTTGGAGCAACTATCAATATAATGCTTGCTGCCTGTAAGGCCGAAGGTATCACTGTAATCGAAAATGCTGCCAAAGAGCCTCATGTGGTTGATGTTGCAAACTTTCTAAACAGCATGGGCGCAAATATAAAGGGCGCAGGTACTGATGTAATAAGGATAAAAGGCGTAAACAGACTTAAGGGTTGTACATATACTGTAATACCCGATCAGATAGAAGCAGGGACATTTATGATCGCTGCTGCAGCTACTTGCGGCGATGTCACTTTAAAAAACGTGATACCAAAGCATCTTACGTCAATAACGGCAAAGCTTGTGGAAATGGGAGTAAAAGTCGAAGAGGGTGCGGATAGTGTGAGGGTGCTCGGTGTTGCAAAACCTAAAGCCATTAATTTAAAGACGCTTCCATATCCGGGGTTCCCAACCGATTTGCAGCAGCCCATGACATCCGTGCTCGCTGTTGCAGACGGAAGGAGCATAGTAACTGAAAGCATATTCGAAGGAAGATTCAAGCATGTTGACGAATTGAAACGCATGGGTGCAAATATTAAAGTTGAGGGAAGAATGGCTGTTATAGACGGAATACCGAAACTTTCGGGTGCACAGGTCTGCGCCAGTGACCTAAGGGCAGGTGCAGCACTGATTATCGCAGGACTTATAGCGGACGGCTATACTGAAGTAAGTGGAATAAGGCATATAGACAGAGGTTATGAAAACATTGAAAAAAAGCTTAATTCTCTCGGAGCGAACATAAAGAGGGTCAAGTGATATTGTAAAGAGAAACCAAAGTGTTCCCTTCACCATAATTATGATGAAGGCGTTGTATCGTTATATGAATTAAAAATTGCTTGGAAAATGGCTGATTACCAAAGCCTTATTAAAGTATACTTAAAATGAAAGGGCCTATAAAATTGGTTTATTTGTCAATTTTATAGGCCCTTCTTTTGATAATTATATATTATTATTTCTTTATCTCTGTGAAAGGCATTATTTAACTGATATAATATTTTGTGAGGAGGAAGGACATGATGTGGTTTTGTTCATTATCTAGTGGAAGCAGCGGGAATTGTATATATGTGGGCAGTGAAAGAGCCAATATTCTGGTAGATGCCGGAATAAGCGGCAAAAAGATTGGAGCCTCCCTCAAAGAGATAGGCATATCTGCAAAAGATATTGATTGCATTCTGGTAACCCATGAGCACTCGGACCATATCCATGGAGTCGGAGTCATGTCAAGGATGTTTAACGTACCGATTTATGCCAATAATAATACCTGGGAAGCAATGCAAGGCGAGATAGGGGATATAAAAGAGGAAAATATCAGGGTATTGAAAAATGATGATCCGTTTTCAATAGGCGATATAGATATAAAAGCATACAGCATTCCGCATGATGCGGCGGATCCGGTCGGTTATTGCTTTTGGTCAGGCGGCAAGAAGATAAGCATTGCTACAGATATGGGCCACGTGAGTGAAAATGTTTTGAATAACATAAAAGAATCCGACCTTGTGCTTCTTGAATCCAACCATGATGTTGAGATGCTTAAAGCAGGTCCATACCCTTATACGCTAAAGCGCAGGATATTAAGCAGTACAGGCCATCTTTCAAACGATGATGCAGGGGAGACGGTAGCAAAACTGCTAAATGATAAATATATGACAGTGGTACTGGGACACTTAAGTGCACACAATAATTATCCTGAACTTGCATATGCTACGGTCATGTCTATCTTGAATGAGCATGATATAAAAGTAGACAGGGATATAAGCATAGAACTTGCAGGAAGGCAAAATGTAAGCCGTTTTTTTGAATTGTAATCTTGTTTGATATAGACTTTAATACATATGCCAATGATATAGTATAGACCGTAAATAATGAAAAAGTTAAGGACGCAGCTTATGTAAAGAGATGAGCGGAGGAAGATGGCATTGAATATAAACATAATTGCCGTAGGAAAGCTTAAAGAAAAGTATTTTAAAGAAGGGGCAAGCGAATATTTAAAAAGGTTAAGCAGGTTTTGCAAAATCGAGATAATCGAGGTACATGACGAAAAGATACCTGATAATCCGAACTCAACCGAGATTGAAATGGTAAAGCAAAAAGAAGGGGAGCAGATTAAAAAACATCTAAAGATAGATGCTTATAAAATAGCTCTTTGCATAGAAGGCGAGATGATGTCCTCTGAAAAGTTGTCCTCAAAAATAAATTCTCTTATGATAAACGGCATAAGCAATATAGTTTTTGTGATAGGAGGTTCAGTGGGATTGTCATCTGAAGTTGTAAGGGACTGTGATTTTCAGCTGTCATTTTCAAAAATGACCTTTCCCCATCAGCTTATGCGGCTCATACTTCTTGAGCAGATATATAGAAGTTTCAAGATCATAAACAATGAAACATATCATAAATAAAGTACCCATATATCTCTATATTAAGCTCTGTATATTAGGTCCTGTTTGACGGAGATGTTGATGTTTGAGCAATCCAAGTGCGAACTGGCGAGCGGGATGCTCAAAACATCAACATTATACTAACCTTATAACATCGTAAAAATACTTGCATGAAAGGAATGATCCGATGTTTCGAAATTTCAGCTTGCTTGGTGCGCTGATAAGCCTTCCAGGCATATTGCTTGGTTTTACATTTCATGAATATGCCCATGCATATATGGCTGTAAAATTTGGAGATCCTACTCCAAAGATGGATGGAAGGCTCACGGTAAATCCTCTTGCTCATGTGGATATATGGGGGCTTTTGCTCATACTGGTTACGGGTTTTGGATGGGCAAAGCCTGTGCGCACAAACCCTTCCTATTACAGGGGCGACATAAGGCAAAAAGAGCTTATAGTATCGTTTTCCGGGCCTGTTGCCAATCTTATAATTGCATTTGCAGCAGCTTTTATATATGTAATGTTATCTAAATTCGGTATTTTTTATAAAATGGGAAGCAGCTCACTTGAGATAATCTTAGCAATATTTGGTACGACAATATGGATCAACTGCGTATTGTTTGTATTTAATCTGGTGCCGATTCCGCCTCTTGATGGTTTCCATATACTTTTGGATATATTTCCACAGATACCATATAGGCTTGTATATGCTATGGAAAGATATGGATATATAGTGCTGCTGATTTTTGTAATAAGCGGTGCATCGAATACAATCATAGGCGGGGGAGCATCGATAATATTTAATTTTATTCAGAGGTTGATGCTCCTGCTTTGAACAGTTTGATATAACAGAAAAACCTGCATAAACTCTAAATATTTTTGCTGTGTTCATATTGAAAAAAAGTGCTGTTACAGTTAAAATAAAATTGTATGGGTGTGCGTATATACATTGAAGTTTGGATTATGTATATCCAGATGAAATTTTTTAATGATAGCGAAGTATTTTCGCAAAATAGATTTTCTATATTTGTTTAACTCGAGAAAATACATTCTCTATCGTAATATTTTAGATGAGGAGGAACACATATATGACCAAAGTCATGAAAACTATGGATGGGAATGAAGCGGCTGCATATGCGGCATATGCCTTTACAGATGTAGCGGCCATATACCCGATTACCCCATCGTCACCAATGGCAGAACATGTTGATGAGTGGAGCGCCCATGGAAAGAAAAATATCTTTGGGCAAAAAGTAAAGGTCGTAGAGATGGAGTCTGAGGGAGGCGCATCAGGTGCAGTCCATGGTTCACTTTCAGCAGGTGCGTTGACCACGACGTTTACCGCATCCCAAGGATTGCTTTTAATGATTCCTAATATGTATAAAATAGCTGGTGAATTGCTTCCTGGAGTATTCCATGTATCAGCCCGTGCATTAGCTGGACATGCTCTTTCTATTTTTGGAGATCATTCCGATGTTATGGCATGCAGGCAGACAGGTTTTGCAATGCTCGCATCAGGGAGTGTACAGGAAGTTATGGATCTGGCTGGGATTGCGCACCTTTCGGCAATCAAATCCAGAGTTCCATTCATACATTTCTTTGATGGTTTTAGAACCTCACATGAGATTCAAAAGATTGAATTAATAGATTACGAGGAATATAAAAAGCTTATAGATTACGATGCATTGAATGAATTCAGGAAGAGATCATTGAATCCTGAGCACCCGGTTCTAAAGGGGACAGCACAGAATCCTGATATATTCTTCCAGGCAAAGGAAGCTTCAAACAAATTCTATGAAGCTGTTCCGGATATTGTTGAAGGATATATGAGGGATATTGAAAAAGTAACCGGAAGATCATATCATCCGTTTGATTATTATGGAGATCCGCAAGCAGAAAATGTTATTGTAGCAATAGGTTCTGTATGCGATACAACTGAAGAAGTTATTGACTACTTAAGAGCAAAGGGAGAAAAGGTTGGATTGTTGAAAGTTCATCTTTACAGGCCTTTCTCTGCTAAATACTTCTTCAATGCAATGCCAAAGACGGTAAAGAGGATTGCAGTACTTGACAGGACAAAGGAAAGTGGAGCAATAGGCGAGCCTTTATATGAGGATGTACGCACATTGTACTTTGATGCCGATGTAAGGCCGGTAATAGTTGGAGGACGTTATGGACTTGGCTCTAAAGATACGACTCCGGCTCATATAGTAGCAGTATTTGAGAATTTAAAGCAGGATAATCCGAAGAATCATTTCACAGTCGGTATTGTTGATGATGTTACAAACTTATCTTTGCCTATTGGAGAAGATATAAATACAACACCATCAGGTACGATACAGTGTAAATTCTGGGGCCTTGGCTCGGATGGAACTGTAGGTGCAAACAAGAGTGCTATAAAGATAATAGGAGACGATACCGATCTTTATGCACAGGCATACTTTGCATATGACTCCAAGAAGTCAGGCGGAGTTACTATGTCACACTTAAGGTTCGGCAAAAAGCCTATCAAGTCTCCGTATTTAATCAATCAGGCAGACTTTATCGCATGCCACAACCAGTCATATGTATATAAATATGATGTACTGGCCGGACTTAAAAAGGGAGGCACATTCCTTTTAAACTGCATGTGGACGCCTGAAGAACTTGATAGCAAATTGCCGGCTTCAATGAAAAGATACATTGCAAAGAACAATATCAATTTCTATATATTGAATGCTGTTAAGATAGCCGGTGATATAGGACTAGGCGGCAGAATAAACATGGTTATGCAATCAGCATTCTTTAAGCTGACAAATGTAATCCCTGTCGATGAAGCTATGGATTATTTAAAGAAATATGTTGTCAAGATGTACGGCAGGAAGGGCGACAATGTTGTAAGAATGAATCAGCTTGCAATTGACAAGGGTGCTGAATCACTTGTTAAGGTAAATGTTCCTGCATCATGGGTAAATGCTGAAGACACTGAAGAGGCAGCTGCGGATAAAGATGTTCCAAAGTTCATAAAGGATATAGTGGTTCCGATGAACAGGCAGGAAGGAGATAAGTTACCTGTAAGTGCATTTAAAGGAATAGAGGACGGCAGATTCCCGCTTGGAACTGCGGCATACGAGAAGCGCGGTATTGCAGTGAGAGTTCCAAAATGGGATAAGACAAAGTGCATACAGTGCAACCAATGCTCATTGGTTTGCCCTCATGCTGCAATAAGGCCTATACTGCTGGATGCCGAAGAGGCTGCTAAGGCTCCTGAAAGCTTTGAAACGATAAAAGCATTAGGCGGAAAGCAATTTGAAGGATATAAGTTCAGAATACAGGTAAGCCCATTGGATTGTACAGGTTGCGGAAGCTGCGCAAATGTATGTCCGGCTAAGGGCAAAGCCCTCAGTATGGAACTTCTTGAGACACAGGCGGATAGGGAGACAAAGAATTGGAACTATGCAATGACCGTAAAAGTCAAAGACAACCTTGCAAAGCTTGAAACTGTAAAGGGGAGCCAGTTCGCACAGCCGCTTCTCGAATTCTCAGGCGCATGCGCAGGTTGCGGCGAGACGCCATATGTAAAGCTTGTAACTCAATTGTTCGGCGATAGGATGATGATAGCAAATGCCACAGGTTGTTCATCAATTTGGGGCGGCAGCGCACCATCGACTCCTTACTGCAAGAATGCACAAGGCAAAGGACCTGCATGGGCCAACTCATTGTTCGAGGATAATGCTGAATATGGATTTGGTATGTTCCTTGGAGTTAAACAGATAAGGGAGAGGTTAGCCGACCTCATGAAGAAGGCTTTGACACTTGACATTTCAGATGAGCTTAAGGCTGCCATGAATCAGTGGCTTGCAGGAATGAACGATGCCAAAGAGTCCAAGGAAGCATCCAATAAGATAGCTCCACTGCTTGACAAGTATGCATCCGATCCTGTGATAAAGGAAATAATTGAGAAGAAAGATTATCTCATAAAGAAATCCCAGTGGATATTCGGAGGAGACGGCTGGGCATATGATATCGGATACGGCGGACTGGATCATGTTCTAGCCCAGGATGAAGATGTCAATGTTCTGGTTGTGGATACGGAAGTATACTCCAATACTGGCGGACAGTCATCAAAAGCTACACCTGCCGCTGCTATAGCCAAGTTTGCCGCATCAGGCAAGAGGGTTAAGAAAAAGGACCTTGGAGCTATGGCTATGACTTATGGTTATGTATATGTTGCTCAAATTGCACTTGGTGGTAATATGAACCAGGCAATCAAGGCTATTTCTGAAGCTGAAAGCTATCATGGACCATCTTTGATAATTGCTTATGCTCCGTGCATCAACCATGGCTTAAAGGTAGGCATGGGAAATACCATAGATGAAGAGAAGAGAGCTGTTGAGGCTGGATACTGGCACCTTTACAGATACAATCCGCTTCTTAAAGCAGAAGGAAAGAATCCGTTTGTACTGGATTCTAAAGAACCTACAGGTTCGTTTAGAGACTTCCTCATGGGTGAAGTAAGGTATTCATCTTTGCTCAAGGAATTCCCGGATACTGCTGAAGAGCTGTTTGCCAAATCTGAAAGAGATGCAAAAGAAAGATACGAAAGCTACAAGAGAATGGCTCAAGCTTAAAATAAGAATAAAAAAATGCGGCACTGATTTTCAGTGCCGCATTTTTTTTGTGAAGCAAAGCTTAATAAGACAAACTAGCTTAATATTTTTGAATGCATTTGAACTTATAGTTTGTATATTTATAATATCGAAATCCATACTTTATAAGACCTATATCAGCTGTTTTGAGTTTTTTCAATATATAATATGCCTATTGTTTTTTTACCGCAATGAGAAGCTATAACGCATCCTGCATCTGTAACGAGTATCTCATCAGGCGATATTGCTTTTTGTAAACCGTCTTTGATATATTCTATATCTTCCTTACTGGAAAAACTGTGAGTTATAAATATCCTGTGAGGGTCTATCCTATCTTTTTTGATCAGCGCTGTTTCAAGCAATCCATTTAAGACGGCAGTCCTTTTGCCGTTAAACTTCTCACCCACAGCCATTTTCCCTTCGCTTACAATTATTCTTGGATGAATTGAAAAAATCGAACTCATCCATCTTGCAAGGGATGAGCATCTGCCGCCCATATAAAGGAATTTCAATGTATCGATTATAAATGAGCTCCTCACCAATGGAACTGTTGCAGATACTTTTTCATATATGCTCTTTGCATCATCAACACCTTTCATAGCCAATTCTGAAGCCATAAGCACGAGCAGCCCTATCCCTGATGATAAATTGAGAGAGTCTATTACATATATTCTTCCTTGTGGAAAATCTTTACTGGCTATGCGGGCGTTCTGCACGGTTGAAGAAAAGTATGAGGATATGCCTATATATATTATGTCATAACCTTTATCCACCCATGGTTTAAATGCATTTGTGTAATCCGTGGGAGATGCAGCTGCCGTTTTTGGAAGCTTTTTCTTTTTTTCAACTAATTCATATAATTTTTTTTCATTGATTTCAATACCATCTTTATAACTCGCATCATCAAAAATCACATATAAAGGCACGATAGATATGTTGTACGCATTTATAAGGTCTTCTGACAAACTTGCCGTGCTATCTGTGAAAATTTTAACCGGATTCATTTATTATACCTCCTGGTTATGAAACATTTTTTGAAGTTTATTCAAAAAGGTGTTTTAACCGTTTATATTATGATTACATAGTAATATATTACTTAAAAATAACAAAAAATGCAATTTTATTGACATCAATGTCTGAAAAATTTTTGATTAAAATCATATTACACTGTAAGGATTGTTATATGCCTTTATTATTAAAGTCGGGTGTGTATGCGGTTTGCGCTGAATTGCAATCCTGCGTATATCCATTTTCGAGGCCTATCGAAATCGAATAATCCACAAGCCATTCATAGGATTTTTGAGACACTCTCTTATTTATTTCTGGATATTTATGAGCATCATACATTGGTACATATTGGCTCATAAGGCTTATATATATGCTCTTTGGAAGATTTTGAGATATCCAATCTAAAATCTTCTTGGATTCCGACAGCAATCCTGGAAGAAGCAGATGCCTTATTATCAGACCCTTTTTTATAAGCCCGCCCTCGAGTACGGGGGAGCCCACCTGCTTAAACATTTCAATTACAGCCTCTGATGCATATTTAAAATAATCCGGGGTTTTGGAATACTTAGTTGAATATGCGCTGCTGAAATATTTTATATCAGGCAAGTACACATCTATATATCCCTTAAGATATTTTAATGTTTCAATATTCTCATAACCGTTTGAATTATATATAACCGGTACGGATAACCCATTTGACTTTGCCAATTGAAGAGCCTCTATTATTTGAGGCACATAATGAGTCGGCGATACCAGATCAATGTTATTGGCACCTCTCTCTTGAAGTTTGATAAAAACATCTGCTAAGTCTTCTACTGACATTTCCTTTCCACTATGTTTCTGGCTTATGCCAAAGTTTTGGCAAAATACACATGCCATGCTGCAGTTCGAGAAAAATACTGCGCCTGATCCTCTTTGGCCGCTTATGCAGGGTTCCTCCCACATATGGAGCATAGCTTTTGCGGCTTTTATATTTTTGCCTGCATTGCAGTAGCCAGTTTCGCCTTTGAGCCTGTTTACTTTGCATCTTCTGGGACACAATTCACATTTTTCAAGCAGTTTTATTATATCCATCACTAGCACCTCTTATGAAATTATAGCAAAGCTATTTGGATAATGCCAATACAAGAAAAAGCTGCGGTAAATTGCCTTACCATAAAACATAAAATAAAACTTATGTATTCTTAAAGAAATCTTAATATAAACGATAAAGAACTTAACAAGTGACATTTAAAATATAGATATAAAATTGTAAAGGAGTGAATTATTAGAATGCAAAGGAAAGCAATATCTTTATGCTTAGCATTAATTTTGGTATTTCCATTAATATTTTCAGGCGAAGCTAACGCTGCATCGATTTATGATCAGACGGAAATTGATGCGAACCTCAACTCCTCTGCAACACCGGATCATATCGTGCTCTCGTGGACGGGTGATCCGACCACGACCCAATCTATAACTTGGAGAACTATAGGAACAGTTGAAAGTGGTGAAGTGCAGTACAGAGAAAAAGGAAGCTCAAGTTTTAAAACGGTTGCAGCAACAAAAAGTCAATTGACAACGATTGACGCAGACAATCCACCTAAAACATCAGTCAACATTTTCAGGGCAACAGTGACAGGACTTAAACCGGGAACGACATATGAGTATAAAGTAGGAAGCGAAGAAAATTTCAGCGAGATAAACAGCTTTAAGACTGAAGCAAGCAACACAAATAAGTTTAAATTTATTGTATTTGGTGATTCACAAAGCGGAGATGCAACAAAGCCCATATATTCACCATGGCATGACACAGTACAAAAGGCATTTGCTGAAAATAAAGATGCTAGTTTTGTAATAAACCTTGGCGACCTTATAGAACAGGGACAAAGTTATCAGCATTGGAACAATTGGTTTGCAGCCGCAAAGGGAGTAATAGACAATATACCGGAGATGCCTGTTCAGGGCAACCATGAAACATATGTACCAAATGACGGTTCTACAAAACCCGTGTACTTTATAAACCAGTTTAGTGTACCAAACAACGGACCTGACGGCTTTAAGGGACAAACATATTCATTCAATTATGGAAACACTCATTTTGTTGTGCTTGACAGCCAGGAAGACGAAGAAGCTCCAAATGATGATTCATTCCTGAAAGCACAGGCTCAGTGGTTAGACAATGATCTTGCAAATAACAACCAGAAATGGACGATAGTTTCATTCCACAAGACTCCGTATTATATTAAGAAGACGAGAAACAATCCGGCAGTAAAGGACATATTGACGCCGATAATTGAAAAGCATCATGTGGACATCGTATTAAACGGACATGACCATGGAGTTGCAAGGACTTATCCAATAAACGGAGGGAAATATTATACGGATTATTCCAAAGGGACAGTTTACTATGTCACAGGAAGAAGCGGAAACAAATATTACACTGACCTTAATAAAAAGGTTTGGGATGCTTTATTTATAGATGCTCAGGATAGTCCGACATATGAAGTGGTTGACATCGATGGAGGCAAACTTTCAATAAAGTCTTACAAGTATAATACATCGAATTATTCAACACCTACACTAATAGATACGCTTACAATAGATAAAGATAATCCCGCAAACAGCACGGCTTTAAAGATAAATAGAAGCGAGAACACGCAGCTTGCAATAGCAGGCACATTGCAGCAAGGGTATAATGTAACTGTTGCAAACAACAAAGCATATATTGATCCGGCATTGATTGCAAAGTACTATGGCGGGACATATGATAAAAATTCATTGAAATTGACTGTGAATAAAAAAGACTATGTGTATACAAAAGCGGATCTTTTAAACAATGATAGTTCAAAAGTAAACCTTGATGCAATTTATAAATCAGGCATAGATGCAAGTTATAATGATGGAATAAATACCATCCTTGTCGACATTACAGGAAGGACAAATGCTGCAGGCTTTAAAGGATTTACAATCACACAGACTGCAAAGGGCAACTCTTCTAACAGCGATCCTTCGGGAAATAATCAGCAGGATCTGCCGAAAACAGACCGCTCAACGAATGCAGGTTTATATGTTATATCAGGCCTATTCCTTTTGGCAGCAGGATTATTCATAAGGATCAAATTAAGGGAAAAAACCAATTAGGCCAAAGATGATGGAAAAAAAGATAACAGGGACGGTTAACAAATATTTTTATTTAGCCAATGCAAAATTGTTAACTATCCCTATTTTTATGGGGTAAAGCAGAATATCAAACTGCCTTAATGTTTTTACGAGGCATTTTAAATCTTATTGTGAATGAAGCGAATATCAAGACAAACTATATAGTATTTTGCCAAAGGCGTTTAAATTGATGGTTTGTCTTATTTGAAGAGGGTGGTTCTGTGAAAATCATAACCTGGAGTAAAAAGCATATTGACATTCTACTTATTATAGCAGGATTGTCCCTTATCGCTTTTTCCATGTATTCGATACTTGAGCCATGGATATATCAAAAAATCGCACTGAGGGAGAATGCAAAAACAGCGGATAGTTATATAAACAAGAAAGGCATAAACAGGTTATTGAATGATTACAATCCCATACCCATCAAAAGAGAAGAATATGAAAGCGGTATGATGGTCATTGATATACCGAAATTGAATGTACATGCGAGTGTGATAAATGGGACTAGCACTGAAGATTTGAAACTTGGACCTGCTCTTTTTGAAATAAGCCCTCTTCCGGATGCAAAAGGAGGAAATGTATGCATAGCAGCTCACAGGGACAGGTGGTTTAAGGAAATCGATAAGCTTAATAAAGATGATGAGGTAATGCTTAGTTTTAACGGCAAGAGATATGTATATAAAGTAGAAAAAATATTTATAGTCGCTAAAAATGATTGGTCAATAACATACGATACCGGATATACGGCATTGACTCTTGTAACCTGCATATCGACTTCTGATTCGGAAAAGAGGATTATAGTACGAGCAAAGCTTAAAGATGGATAGTAGTGTCATGCAGAAATTTTGCAATATAGCATCCCAAAAATATAATCCTTGTTTAAACTGCATATTTGAATATACGAACTTTAATGATTATTTTTTTGCGCTGATTTAATTGTATAATAAATAGATTGTTCAAAATTCAATGTTGTACAAGTTTATATGCAAAAACCGTTTGGATAATTGAGGACAATGTGGATATATTTGGGGATTATGTGCATAAAACTGTGGATAATTATGGCAATGACAGATTGAATATACATAATCAACAATGAGCAAAAAAATAATGCCTGCAAAAGGCAAAAAAATGATTTAAACAAGGCAAAGGACTAATTGAAATTTTAACATAAGCCTTAGAACTTAAAAAGTGTGAACAGGCGAACAGGATGCTCAAAAAATCAACATTATACTTTAAGTCTAAAATAAAAATGCAAGTATATTAAATCCTAAGTTCAGGATAATGATTATAAACCAAAAGGCTGCTCCAAATATTATTAATTTCAGCAGACAACCCGTAACTTTTAAAGCTATCTTAAGTGCCAAAATTATTATAAAAAGGCTTAATATTATCGATAATACTTCCGACATCATATCACTTCCCAGAATGAATCTATATGTATATTCTATTAATAAAACTTTTAAAGTGCAACATGAATATAATCCCTCCGCGTTAAAATATGGATGCTGTTTTTGCTATTAAAAAATGTATAGATAGTTTAGTTGATGTCAAATTGATATGTTTTTTTGAAAATAGTGTCTATAGATACAAGTGGTACTGTGGCTCATCACAGTATATAATTATTGCAAAAGGATACCATACATTTTAATGGTTATTTAAGAGATGTATCGTAAATGAAGTTTAAAATTATAGCATGCAGTAATGGAATAAATATTAGGGGGGATTTTAGATGTCTGAGTTTAAAGCATATATAAGAGATGACGAGATAATGCTTGAAGGTGCAGATGATAAGATTGAGCTTTTTTCGCAATTTCTCGATGATATGGATGAAGCAACCGATGCCTCGTCGTGTGATTGCAGATCGAACGATAAAGTCAGGACAGTAGTTGAAAATTACTTTCCTGACTATGTGGATGAAATAATGGAATTGTTCGAAGATAATGACGGGTACTGCAATTGTGAAATAGGGACAAATGTGATGGGCAAGAACAGCGTGGTAAGGAAGCTTGGGCGTTTTATGGATATGCAGGACATATAAAAAAGGCATTAAGGGAATTTTTCTACTTATGAATTATAAATTAATAGTGATTGCTGCACAATAAATAGTTTATTGTGCAGCAGACTTTTTGGCGCTTTGCTATCCTCATATCGCAACAATAATTTTCAATCTGCGATAAGGTCCTTATATTTTTCATTTTCAGTCATTAACTTTTTTGCAAAAGAGCAAGTAGGGACAATCTTTTTATTTCCCTCTCTGGCATACTCTGCTGCCTTTTCTACCAGACGCTCTCCTATGCCTAATCCACGCAATTTTGGAGAAACATATGTATGATTGACGATTATCTTATCCTCTCCCAAAGGAATAAATGTTATTTCAGCTATCGGATTTTCGCTGTCTTCTCCAATATAGAACTTGTTGTTGTCCATCTTTATATCCTCCATACTTTTACCTCCTCTTTTAGGATATACCTATCAACTGATCAATTTGAAATACATTTATCTATTGCTGCATCATATCCCTCTTTAAAAAGTTCACATAAAAATTTTTTATCAAAGTTTAAGGAATCATTAGGTTTGAACAATCCCTTTCTCTGTATTAAAATTATGTTGTTCCTTTCATAATTGTCAAGTAGATATTGGGGTATTTCAAAATTATTATGAAGCACTAAAAGATAAAGTTTTTTCACATGATTTTGTATAAAAGGCTCCATAAAGTTATTATTTAAAATGCCTCCGTCGATATTAAAATTGTCATACTTACCCTCTTTCACCTTTTCATGAAATTTATCAGATATATCCTTGGAATTAAAGCTTTCCGCCACTTTGGCAAACGGCATGCTTTTGATTCCATCGGGACGCACATAAGGAAGCAGCGAGCTATATTTTATGCAGGTTAACGCTTTCTCTTTTGTGAGTTTTGATACATCAATCCTTATTTCTTTAAGCTTTCCATCTTTAACATTCACATAATTGATATAAAAAGATTTTACGTGATTGTTTTTGCCTTTTAATTCTTTTAGCTTTTCAATCATAAAATCATTGGATATGGTATCGGTAATTTCAATATCTCTTATCTCATTTTGAAAATCGGTTTCCGTATAAATTTCCTTCATCTTTTCAATATTATTTGTATATATGAAGTAACCATTCACTGCACCTATGGAGGTACCGGCTATTATATCAAATTTCAGCTTTTTTTCATGCATTGCATAAACCGCTCCGGCTTCAAAAGCACCCTTTGCTCCTCCACCTTGAAGAAACAACCCGTTCATATTTATCCCTCCTTTTGTGACAGGCAATGCCTGGATTGATCGAATTTTAGAAAAAAATAACCTTCTAATGTCAATTATATCAGTCATAAAAGGTTATTTTACAGTATCTTAATTTAATTTTGAAAAGTATTTTTTATTTACTTCTATTTTGCATAGAAAAAGAGCATCGCAAACTACTTTAATGTATTTTGCGATGCTTACTATTTTAATCGCAACTGTAAATATCCGTTATACCTCTAAAATAATGGATATGGCCGTCATTACATGTTGTCAGGCCGTAATAATAATGGTAATGTCCGTTTCCACAGGCTGCAGGCAGGGCCGGCCCTGTATAGAAACATACGCTGTGCCTGTGCTTATCGCTCTTTGAAGTTTTACCGTGGTAAAAGTGAACATGATCACAATGCTTTCCTAAAAAAATTGGATCATGTGATTTGACATCATCTATCCTGTGACAGTGGTTGCAATAACAGTCGGTTACCCCGCAGCAATCGTGCTCGTGTCTGCAGTAATCGCCCATAAAACCATCTCCCCAATATGGATTTATTCAAAATCGATATCTTTTTTCGAGCATATCTTTGATTTATATTTGAACAGTTCATTGAGTTTGTCCGGCTTGAATAAGTAAATGACATGCTCGATCCGGATGGATAATAAGGTTTCCTACAATACAATATGCAAAAGCCACTAATATGATATTGAATCCCTTTATTTTTCGGCTATATTAAAGTATAACGAGGCGGTACATGTCCACCACTTGTGGCGACGGGTACAGATTTTCAGACGGTAAGCTATCTTTCGTCCAGCTTTAGCTTGAAGGTAAGAAAATCAGCACTATACTTTACTATTTTTCATATGGTTTTCATATTCTTTTCCTATTTTCCTCAAAGTAAAAAAATATCA
>ENA-UOOI01002452-UOOI01002452.1-fermentation-metagenome-genome-assembly--contig:-NODE-2452-length-16112-cov-32.626705_pt1 | contig 16112 bp, 13 predicted proteins | sample MGYA00245779_ERZ724027 | MGnify/ENA primary metagenome ERZ724027 (study PRJEB28704, sample SAMN03018318) | fermentation metagenome | biome: anthropogenic terrestrial biome; feature: soil...
ATATTGTTGATTTTTGAGCATCCTTGTTCGCCCGTTCACGCTTTTTAAGTTCTAAGGCTCATTAAGGTAATTTTTATATCTAAAGTTTGCTATCTATAAAGTATAATAGCCAAGCATGCCCACGCCTGTATCTTTAAATTCATCCGTCATCCTTGTAACATCACTCAGGCTTACACGGTCCTTTTCAACCGACATCACTGCGCAGTCGCAATGGTTCAATATGAGAAGTACCCTGTCAAAGCTCATATACTGAGGAATGTTGAGTATCAGTATATCATAATTGTCACGGACATCGTTTATAATCCTCATCATGCTGCCATCCGCCAAAGGTGTGCGTCCTATGTCCTTTTGGGTGCCAAATGCCATCACATCAAGATTTTCTATATCGGAATTGCATACAGTCTCTTTTACATCCGTCTTCTTGCCATACAGCAAATCGCTTAGACCAAATTCAAGCTTTGATTTCTCGTTTACCGGAATGCCTAAGGAGGATTTATTCAAATCGATTACAAGCACTTTTTTGCCAAGCCTTGCCAGATAGGTTGCGATATCATAAACAGATTTTGAATCCCCAGACTTGGAGAGATTTATATCGGCAAGTATTTTTTGCGAATTCCCCTTCAGTCTTAAAAGGACCCGTGCGGAAAGTTCAGCTATACTTTCTTCTCCTTTTGCAGTACCAAGATAGTCCATTCCAAACAAGTTCTTTATTTCATTCTTTCCCTTTATCCTGTCATCAAACAAAAGCATCAGGAATACAGCGATCAATCCCAGTCCAAATCCGGTCACCCCTCCGCTTATCAGGCTCTTTTTGTAATCTTTGTTTACAGGATATGGCTCTTTGTCCTCAGTTATAACGACCAGATTTTCAACCTTGAACATTTCCTTGGAAATATCCTTGATAACAGGAAAGGCATTCGAAGCTATATCAGAAACGAGCTTCCTGTCGGATCCTTCCACGGTTATCTCAACTTTTTGGTGCTGGTCATCCGCTTTTGCGGACAACATGTTGCTTATTGCATTTTTATCCAAGTTATTTCCTACTGCTTTGGCTATTTTTTCGTCAACATCATCATTTTTAGCCAAATCAGCTATAACAAATGATAGATTCGTTACAAACTTGCCATCCTTGCTCACAACTGTTTGAGGCCCTACTAAAATCACCCTTGTCTGCCTGTATACGGGTTTATTTATAAGAGTAAACACCTCGCTCAGTATGATGCATAAAGCCGCCAATGCAATTACGATCCACTTTCTTTCCCAAAAGTATTTCAGAAAATCCCTAATATCCATGATACTTTTACCATTCCCTTTCCATAAGCATAATTCAGGTTCATTTCCCATACCTGGCATTGCAATATCCCTATTTTCCCTTTAAATTCTATTTAACAAAAACATTGATTTTAAGCAATCCCGCTTACCTGTTCACTATGATTGCTCAAAAAATCAGCATCATACTTCAGCAGAGCCTTATTTTAATATATCAACATAAAGGTTGTACATGCTTTTAACATTGTCCGACCAATTGTAATTTTTTGATACAAATTTTCTTCCGGCCTCTCCCATGTTTTCTCTTAAAGAGACGTCCACAACCAGCTTTTCCAAAGCATCAGCAATGGAGTGGATGTCCTTTGGCTTTACAAGAAACCCTGTCTTCCCGCCTGCGACGACTTCCGGTATTCCTCCGGCATCTGATGCCACGACAGGCAATCCGCAGGCTTCAGCCTCAAGCGCAGCGACTCCGAACGACTCATTTAAAGAAGGCATAAGGAATATGTCCATCATGTTTAAATATTCAGGTACCTTGTCGTTCGGTACTCTGCCTATAAATCTTACATCATGGGATATATTCAAATCATTGCACAATTTCACCATCTCATCTTTTTGGGTCCCTGATCCGACAATTAAAAGCTCTGTATTCCTATATTTTTTATGCAATTCATAAAAAGCCTGAATGCCGTATCTTATGCCGTATACTTCCTCCAAAGATTTAACCATTCCTATGACGATGTTTGAATTATTATTTGCTTTGCCCTTTTGGGGGCAGAATGATTTTAGGTCGATTCCAAACGGAATAGTATACACTTTTTTATCCGTATATAGCATGGTCTCTTTAGTCAATGCCATGCTTGTTGAAGTTATGTAATCGGCTTTTTTTAGATTGTACTTTACCATGGACTTAAATAATGCATTTCTTTTAGGGGCGTTAAATATATCCGTGCCCCAGGTTGATATGACATATGGATGAAATCCCAAAAGCGCTCCTGTAAGCCCATAGCCTGTTGCATAATGAGCATGAAGTATGTCGGGTCCTGCGGCTTTGATGATTTTTTTAACCTCGCCGCATTTCAATATATAGCTCTTGTTTTTAGGCTCTGAGGGCAGTTTGCCGTATTCACTTTTCAATGGCTTTACATAATGCACATTGACGCCTTCTATATCATATCTGTCAAAGCTTATAACATCAATGATGCAGCCCTTATCCCTCATAGCTTTTGCCCATCTCTGGGTATGCGTGCTTGCGGCATTAGCAAGATAACATATTTTCATTTTCCGCACTCCCCGCCATAGGCCTTGATATCATCGACTCGAACAGAGCGCTAAAGACAAAGAAGTATCCGCCTATTATGCTCAATCCTCCAAGCAGCATAGTTTCAAACATCTGTTGGAATATCGAACCCATCAATATCGCAAACACTGTGACAAGCATCATATGCTTACCCTTGAATTTAAAAAATCCATGTATTATATTATATAAAAACGCGATGTATATCAACAATCCGAAAATTCCAAGTTCAAGCCACATCCTCAAAAAGGTGTTATGAGGTGTCCTGTCCATTATAATGGATGAATATGAATCAAGTACATCTACCGAATTCCCGATGCCGAAACCAGTTATCGGTCTGTCGGCGATCGCTTTTGCCGCAGTGCCCCATAATATTCCCCTGCTGCTTAACCCGAACAATCCGCTGCTGAATTTTCCGGAACCTATATGAACTCCCAAAAACGATTGAAACATCAACACGACCGATATGCATAATATGATGAAGATATATTTCATCTTCCTGTACTTATAAAGCAATATTATCGTACCGGCTATCGCAACAGCCCCCCATGAACTTCGTGAAAAAGTCAAAAACAGGTTTGCACCCATGATTAAAAGGCTTATGAAATACAATCCCTTCTGTCTTCTGTCCTTGCTCTCCAGAAAAAAGTAAAGGGCACACGGTATCGTGAACGTCAGCAACATGCCATGTGTATTCGTATTCGGGAAAACCGAATTCATATAATAATCATAGATCTTATCATAGCTAAGATGCTGTGGCAATTGAAATCCGTTATAATTCAATATCATCACGATTATGCCCATTATGCTGAAAAAAAGTCCTACAAAGTTGAACGCCTTCAATACTCCTTCAATCCTGTTTTTGCTGTTGGAATACTCGACCGCCCAATCCCATATGAGTATCACTATAGGAAAGGTTATATTATAAAGTGCACTGGTCCTCATATTTATCGAATATGGAAACACCATAAAATTAACTATCACATACAAAAAAAGGAGCCGCCCGTTCTTGGTATGGAGTATGCCGTCCACCGTTATTTTTCTTCTTAAAATAAGAGTCGACAGAAAAATGAAGAAGCAAACCCCAACCGGCAAGATATACTTGTAACTGAAAGACAGCATATTCATAAATGGTATTGTGAATATGAACAAATAGAAAAGCTTATCGACTATCATCACATTTCTGATAAGATAACCCACCATTGCCGTCAATACGCATACCCAGAATACCTTTTCAAGGCCGCCCTGATAATCCCCTGCAGCAAACAAGCTGCATAGGATGCCCAAGATTATAAATCCAAATATAAAAGTTATTTTCTTTCTATTGCTTAAACCCGTCATCTCGACAAACATTATCTACACAACCTTTACCGTATTTATTGATTTTCAAGCAACTGGTCATCAGGCACATCCCTCAATACGGATGCAGGGTTTCCGGCTACGATCTTTTTAGGCTGTACATCCTTTGTCACCACGCTGCCTGCAGCTGCGAAGCCATCCTCATATATCGTCTTTCCAGGCAGCACAGTGGCTTGAGCTCCTATCCTTCCACCTTTTTTGACCGTAACTCCTTTAAAATGCTTGAACCTTTCACTTGACCTCGCCGCATAATTGTCATTGGTCGTTACAACTCCAGGCGCGATAAATACATTATCCCCTATTTCAGAATAAGCCGTAATATATGCATTGGTTTCAATCTTGCAATCACAACCTATAGTTGAATGATTTTCAACGGCAACTCCTCTTCCGATTATGGTCCTGTCGCCTATAGATACATTTTCCCTGACAGTACAAAGATCAGCCAGGAGCACTTCTTTGCCTATTTTGCATCCTGCATAAATCACAGCACCCGCTCCAATCAAGCACCCATCGCCTATAATCGCAGTACTTAATTCAGTTTCGTTTTTGAATATGCTGTTTGGCGATCTCATAGGTTCCTTGCCGATTATAGTATTGTCATCTATCCTAACATTATTTCCTATAACAGAACCCTTATGGATAACAACATTATGTCCTATTACACATCCGTTGCCTAAATTCGCCCCATCTTCAATTACAGCAAAGCAACCTATTTTTACATTGCTCCCGATTACGGCACTTTCGGATATATAATTCATGTTCATGATCAACACCCCTGCATATCCAGCGTGGAAAATGAGCCTATAGGAAATTTGACAGGCATGCCTGTCTTTCGGGATTTATATGCTGCAAGCACGATATCCATTGCAACACTCCCGCTTTCGCCATTTACCAGAGGTTCTCTGCCCTCTCTTATGGACTCTATCATATCTTTAAAAAGTGGAGTATGGCCGAACCCATATACGGTATCAGGGTCACCCTCTTGGCGTCTTAATACATCGGATTCGCTTTCAGCTCCATCTTCAAATCTCCATGTTTCAATCCTGTTTACGGCAAGGCCTCCAATACATACCGTACCTTTCTGGCCGAATATGCTGAGCGTCTCCTCAAGGTTTTTCGGATACACACAGGCACTTCCCTCTATGATGCCTATGGCGCCGTTTTTAAACCTGATGATCACAGCCCCGAAATCCTCGCCTTCAATATCCCTTAAATATGTGTCGCACTGTGCATATACGGTATCAACTTCTCCGCCGAGCATCCATTGGAGCAGATCGATATCATGTATGCATTGGTTCATCAATGTTCCACCGTCCAGCTTCCAAGTGCCTCTCCATGGAGCTTGTTTATAATAGCTCATGTCCCTGTTCCACAATATCCTTGCTGTCCCATTTATGAGCTTTCCAAACCTTCCGTCTTCGAGCGCCTTTCTTGTCATCTGAACTGCTTTGTTAAATCTGTTCTGATGGCATACGCAAAGCTTCCTGTTGTTTTCCCTTGCGGTCTTCACCATCAAATCGGCATCAGCAGTTGACAATGCGATCGGTTTTTCAACGATCACATTTATTCCGGCATTCAAACAATCGAGCGCTATTTTGGCATGATAACCGCTTTCAGTGGCAATCGTGACCACATCGATCTTTTCTTTTTGTATCATCTCGCGGTAATCACGATATATATTTATTTTGCTCTGCACTATGCCCTTTTGGGCTAGAAATTCATTGTATATCTTGGATTTTTTCTCTGCCTTGTCCTGCACGACATCACAGAGCGCAACCAGCTTAGCATCATCATAATTGTTTGCAATGCCTTCCATATGTTTTTTGGCTATGCGGCCGCAGCCTATTGTTGCAAATCTTAATTTATCCAATTTTTACATCCTCCATAACGCATTGATTTACAGCCTGTAAATCTTTTCCCTGCCTGTCTTTATATTGGCCATGGCATTTCTGGTATCATATATAACTTTTGACAGTTTAAGCAATTTCTTATAATCATAGCACGAATGATCGGTAGTGATGACCACGATATCAGCATCTTCAATGAGCTTGTCGTTTATATCACATGTCTCGTAACTTTTCCCGTTATACTTGAATTTCTTTATGTACGGGTCGTTTATATATACCTGTGCTCCCTCTTTCTTTAAAAGTTCATTTATCTTAAGCACAGGCGATTCCCTGAAGTCATCTATATCTTTCTTATATGCTACGCCAAGGAGCAACACTTTTGAACCGTTTAAAGATTTCTTGGATTTATTCAATATCTTCATTATATTTTCCACGACGAATTCAGGCATATAATTATTTATCTCTCCGGATACTTCAATAAGCTTGGTATGATAATTATATTCCCTGGCTTTCCATGTCAAATAATACGGATCGATCGGTATGCAGTGGCCTCCAAGTCCCGGTCCCGGATAAAAAGGCATGAACCCATATGGTTTGGTTGCAGCCGCATTTATGACTTCCCAAATATCTATGCCCATCCTGCTGCAAAGTATTGCCATTTCATTTGCCAATGCTATGTTTATATTTCTAAATGTATTCTCGAGTATCTTTTCCATTTCCGCAACTGCAGGTGACGATACCGTATATATCTCGCCTTCCAGAACATTTCTGTAAAGCGCAGCTGCTATTTCAGTGCATTCCGGAGTCACTCCGCCTACAACCTTAGGAGTATTCTTTGTTTTGAACTTCTTGTTGCCAGGGTCTACCCTTTCAGGCGAAAATGCAAGGAAGAAGTCAACTCCGCACTTTAGACCGCTCGACTCAAGTATCGGTTTTACTACTTCTTCAGTCGTTCCGGGATATGTCGTGCTTTCAAGCACCACGAGCATTCCCTTATGGATGTTCTTTGATACGCTTTTCGTAGAATTAACTACATATGATATATCAGGCTGCATATACTTATCAAGAGGCGTCGGCACGCAAATCGTGACTGTGTCCACATCCTTTATGAAGCTGTAATCAGTTGTAGCTTTCAGCCTTCCTTTTTTCACAAGTTCTGCCAACTCTTTGTCGACCACATCGCCTATATAATTATGTCCGGCATTTACTGCATCGACTTTGCTTTTTTGCACATCAAAGCCTATCACAGTATAACCTGCCTTTGCTTTTTCCACGGCTAAAGGAAGTCCAACATATCCAAGTCCCACAACGCCGATTACAGCAGTTTTATCCGTTATTTTTGAATAAAGTTCTTTTCCCATCTGGCTAAGCTTGTTAGCTTCATTGTTTGAACTCATTTTTAATATCTCCTTTTGTTTTAGACTATGTCAAAATCTCGCGTTGATTTTATACATCTTAATCAGCATCCAGATGCCTTATCCCTGTCAGTTGCACACTCGGCTCCTTCATTTAAAGCACCGGTCATATCGTAAGTCGGTACTATGGCTTTTATGGCATTCTTCACTATTTCAGGATGCTCGTCGACCACGCTTTCAAGGCTTTCAACCTTCTTAATCAATGTATCATAATCTATGTCGGAAAGCGTGCCCACAAATATTTTCTCATGAGCCGTCTTTTTCAAGCCCTCATCAGCCATCAGAACCTCTTCATACAGCTTTTCTCCAGGTCTTAGGCCTATGAATTTAATCTTTATGTCTTTGTCAGGCTCAAGTCCTGAGAGCTTTATAAGGTCTTTGGCTAAATCGAGTATCTTTACAGGCTGGCCCATGTCAAGCACAAATATCTCCCCTCCCTTTGCCATGGCTCCAGCTTGTATAACAAGCTGTACAGCCTCAGGTATCGTCATAAAGAATCGATTTATTTCAGGATGGGTGACCGTCACCGGCCCTCCGTTTTCAATCTGTTTTTTAAACAAAGGTATTACCGAGCCATTGCTTCCAAGCACATTTCCAAATCTTACCGCGACGAATTCAGTATCGCTCTTCTTATCAAAGGACTGTATGATCATCTCGCATATCCTCTTTGTAGCTCCCATAACGCTGGTCGGATTTACCGCCTTGTCGGTTGAAATCATCACAAACCTTTTAGCCTTATATTTATCTGCGCACTGAACGACATTGAGGGTCCCGAACACATTGTTCTTGATAGCCTCTCCGGGATTTTCCTCCATAAATGGTACATGCTTATGTGCGGCTGCATGGAATATCACATCAGGCTTATAAAGCTTGAAAGTTTTCTCAACCCTTGTCCTATCTCTTACCGAACCTATAACGACTTTTAGATTCAAATTAGGGTATTTGAATTTCAGTTCATTTTGCACATCATAAGCATTGTTTTCATATATATCGAGTATAATCAGTAAACTTGGATTAAATTTTGCGATCTGCCTGCAAAGCTCCGATCCTATTGACCCGCCGCCGCCTGTTACCAATACGACCTTTCCTGTAAGATAACCTGCGATGTTTTCTATATCGAGTTTAACAGGGTCCCTTCCTAAAAGGTCCTCTATATCGATATCCCTAAGCCTGCTTATCGGAGAGCCGCCGTCCAGCATCTCGCTTACGCTTGAAAGTATCTTTACTTTGCGTTTTACATCCTTGCATATATCAATTATTTCCCTTTTCTGATTTTGGGGTGCCGACGGCATCGCTATTATTATCTCATCCACCCTTTTTTGCTTTACGACCTTATATATGTCCTTCCTTTTCCCGATCACCTGTACCCCGTTTATGAACTTGCCCTGCTTAAACTGGCTGTCATCTATCAATCCGATCGGATAATAGCCCAGCTCCTTGTTTTTCTGCATTTCCTTTATTATCCTAGAGCCTGCCGAGCCTGCACCGACCACAAGCACATTTTTGAATGCGCTCTTTTGCTTACGGCTCCAAAAATATGCCATCCAGAATATCCTGTACGAAAACCTCACGCCTCCAACCGAAAGCATTATAAGCATCCAGGATATCACATATATGCTCCTTGGCATCTGCAGGTTAAAGCTAAGACCGTATACATAGCTTAAAATCGTTGCAGTCGTCGTAGCACCAACGATGGATAACAGTTCATTGATGCTCGCATATTGCCACAAGCTGTTATACAGCTTGAAGAAATAAAACACGACCAAAAATATAAGCGTTATTACAAGTGCCGTGCTGTAATACCTCTGCATGTCTCCCGGCGGTATTTTTGAATATCTGTCGTCCAATGAAAACCTGAGAAACAGTCCTATTAATATTGAAAGGTTTACAAGCATAGCATCCAATAAAACAAGTATAAGCACCCTGTATCTGCTTATCATTTTTTTTACCGCATCCAAATTATCACCTTATCCTTATTTCAATTGGTTAACCCCATACAGGTTTGCAATTAGCATTGCCATAGACTTCACTAGTTCATGGATAACTTTTTAATCTGAATCTCAAAATCAGTTATCCATATAGCATGGATTAAAAATTACTTATTTTATTTTATCAATAAAGAGTTAACATTTCAATATTCGCTGCTTCAGGAAACCTTGTATGCAAAAGATATCACTCGATTATGCTGTCCGCCCAAATTTTACATTGCTTTGTGATTTCATCATCAGGACTTATGCTGTATGCCTTATATATGCATTCCTTTGCCTTTTTTGTCTTCCCGGCGCTATAATAGGCTATGCCGAGGTTGCATAAATATCCTGTATCATATTCTTTTGCTTTGACAGCACGCTCAAGATTTTCAATCGCATTTTTTATATCTCCGAAACTTATATAGCAAAGTCCAAGTTCATTATAAATCTCTGAAAAGTCCTCGCCGCTTTCGATGAGTTCATTTAAAAGGCTCATTGCCTTTTTGTAATTTCCAAGTTTCCTATAAGCCAGTGCCGTAAAATATTTAGCTTCGCTCCAGTCATCATACTTTTTTACAAGAGGTATAAGCCTTCTAAGCCCTCCAAGTAAATTATCCTCTATGATACATTTCTTGCCATATTCAAACTCCATTATATCCTTTAATTCTTCAATTAGCTTTGATACTTCATCTTTGACGCTTTCATCTTCGTCTGAATCCATCACTCTTTCCCATTCGGATAGCGCCATCGAATATTTCTTTTCATTTAAATAATAGAATCCGAGATGGTATCCTGTAATGCCAAAATCGGGATAATCCTTCTCAAGTTTTAAGAACTCTGTAAATGAAAGGTTATAGTAGAGCTCATATTCCTCATCTTTTGCTTCTTTTTTATTGCTTTTTTTAAGCAACTCAGCCCTTGACGATGTCAACTGTTTCAGTGTCAGGGCAATATTATATCTTATATACTTGTGCATATCTGATATCTTATCCAGAGCGATTAAAAGTATCAAAGCGTCCCAGTATTTTTCTTCTTTAGCACGGTTTAGCGCTATTGTCATTATATAACTGTCTATATCAACTCCCGTGCTTTTCAATATTTTTATGTACTCGCTTTTATATTTGAAATCATTTGTACATCCCAGCACATACATCATGCTTATGACTATCTTGTCAAGCTTTATATGGTCAGCATAATCATTGCTTTTTATCCCCTGTACAAGATATTCGGATTTTAATGGCAAAGGGATACCCTTTGATATTTTCAAAGAATCATTTAAAGCCACGTTTTTGTTTAATTCTATGAAGGCAACATCATTAAGCCTTGTATTCAATTTTTGATAAAGCCTATCCCACAGCTCATTTCTTTTTTTTAAACTAGATTCCATATAATGCATCCCTCTATTTCTTTGGGTATATGACAACCTCATTTATTATATCATGTCTAAAGTAAATGTAGTATTAAAAAACAGCCTGCAAGCTGTTTTTTAATGCATATACATAAATCGTTTTATGCAAACTTCCTTCCATAAGTGCCGTGCTATTATTTTCTATAAGAAGTATGTACAATAAACTATATTTTTAATCATCTTTTATATAACGCTATCCATGCGGGCTGCGAAGTGCGGTAAAAGGCCGAAAAAAATTATTTTTTATTTTTTTTATAGTGATTGCATTCCTATAGTATATAAATTATAATATTATTGTTTTTAAGATAATAAGTAAGCTTAAAGTCGCTCTGCAAAAGCCTAAAACTTATGCATTGGAGTTTTAGGCTTTTTATCTGAAACCATTGGGGGACAATTTGCAATATCTGTAATTTTCACTGTCATATTGTCCCCAAACAATTATCGGAAGAAGGTGTTGATCAAAGTGTATAAACTCGACCAGACTCAAACTCCTTTGTTTGATGCATTGATGGAGTATGTAAATCGAAAAACAATTCCTTTCCATGTTCCCGGGCATAAAAAAGGAGAAGGAATGGATAACAAATTCAAAGACTTCGTAGGCACCAATGTTTTGTCCATTGACGTTACTGTATTTAAACTGGTTGATAGCCTTCACCATCCTACAGGGGCAATAAAAAAGGCTGAAGAGCTTGCAGCAGACGCTTACGGCTCGGATAGGGCGTTTTTTTCAGTGCAGGGCACAACTGGAGCTATCCAGGCCATGATATTGAGTGTTGTCTCTCAGGGCGACAAGATAATAATACCGAGAAATGTGCATAAATCGGTTACCGCAGGTTGTATATTAAGCGGTGCCATACCGGTTTACATGCAGCCTGAAATAGATGATACGATCGGTGTAGCATTGGGTGTAACACCTGAAACCGTGGAAGCGACATTGAAGAAAAATCCGGACGCTAAAGCCGTATTGATTATAAATCCGACATATTATGGTGTGGCTGAAGATATCAAAAAGATTGCTAAAATAGTTCATTCCTATGATATCCCGCTTATAGTCGATGAAGCGCATGGGCCGCATCTCGGCTTTAATGACAGGCTGCCCACTCCTTCTATATCGGTAGGTGCGGATATGTCAGCCCAAAGCACTCATAAAATAATAGGCTCTCTGACCCAAAGTTCCCTACTGCATGTAAAGGGCAACAGGGTGGATGCGGACAAAGTGCAGCAGACGATGAATCTGCTTCAAACCACGAGCCCATCATATATATTGATGGCTTCCTTAGACGTCGCACGCATGCAAATCGCTACAAAAGGAAAGGAACTTCTGGATAAAGCGATTGATCTTGCTCAATATGCACGCAGCGAAATAAACAAAATTTCCGGCTTGTACTGCTTTGGAGAAGAAGTGCTAAGTAAAAAAGGAGCTTATGCATTGGATCCCACAAAGATGACGATATGCTGCAGGGATCTTGGAATAACAGGCTATGAGCTCGACCAGACATTAGCTGATAAATATCATATACAAGTTGAGCTGTCTGATCTTTACAATGTGCTTGCAGTCGGTTCCTTTGGGGACAGCAAGGAAAAAATGGATGCCTTGATAAATGCGCTCAGGGAAATAAGTTCAGAGCATTATAATGCTTCAATAAAGCCAAGCCCTGTGCTTGAAATACCCGAAATACCTGAACAGGTCCTATCTCCAAGGGAAGCATTCAACAGCTCAAAAGTGCCGGTGGCCTTGGAAAACAGCATAGGACAGGTAAGCGGCGAGATTCTGCTCGCATATCCTCCGGGAATACCTGTGCTCTGCCCAGGAGAGCGGATAACCTCTGAAATCGTAAATTATGTAGAGGAAATGAAAAACGCGGGACTCTATGTCCAGGGGACCGATGATCCTGACGTCAACTATATCAAAGTATTGAGAAATACGGATGCTTTATCCTTAAACATTACGGCATAATTGAAAAATAGATATAAACAAATCCGCAGCTTGAATGAAAGCTGCGGATTTGTTTATACTCCTCTTATCATTTTAAAGCTGGTTTCAATATTTTTCGTTTCGATTTTTGAAAGGTATCGGCTGTACCTTTCATTCGAATAGCCAAGAAACTCACTGTAATATTTCAACACATTTATAAAAAATCCAAGCTTTGCCTGGAGCTGGTTCAAATCATTTTTGAACATCGCATCAGTAAAATATCTCATGCTTTTCTTTTTCTTAGCCGCAAGTCTCCTTAAATCACTATAGTACCTGAAAGAAGTATTTATGAACTTGACTCTTTCAAAACTCATAAGCAATGATTTTTTATAAAGAGGCAATATATCATTAAGGACATCATAACAATACAATGTATCTTGTGAATCATAACCCTTTATCTTATCCATCATGCATTTAAGCACATCGTTGGATTCTTTCCTCATCTTTAAAAAGCCGTCAAATACTTCAGATACAGCCCTGACCCCTTCATCATTTTGCGAAGACAGATACTTTAGTGCCGACTTTGCAGCACTGAAATTTTGCTCTTCACTTTTAAGCTGGGCATCGTTTTTTATAATCGCATTTATATCGATCATGCGGGTATCAAAGAAAATACAATAATAATAAAAAAGCTTCATAAGATCCATGAGCAATGTTTTGTCCTTTATCAAGTTTCCATTGCCATCCACTATTATCCTTCCGCTTATGTCCTTGCTTTTAGCCCAGAGCATTTTCCTGCTGTATATTATTTCATGGTAAGTATTTTCTTTATAAGCCACCGGCTTTGAAGCTTCAGCCATCTCTCCCTTTTCAATAAATGATTCTGTTGCAGTTTTCAAACTGTCGGGTACTTTGCCGTATATGGACATATATTTTCTCCCTCATTTCATCCATTTCATCATCTGCAATTTAAAAAGTCTTGATCTTCTGGAGGACTCATTTAAAAATCTAAAGAGTATGCCGCGGTAAATCATAACAAACATAAAAAGAATCAAGCTCAATGCAAGCTTTAATATGCTTATTGCATTAAAGTTAAAGATAAACGTCAAATTACCACTTGATAGATAATACAGCAATGCTCCGAATATCACATTAGGTATCATCCATTCAGGAAAATTTTCCTTGATAAACTGAAATGAATCCCCAAAAAGCTGTATTTCGGAATGGTATGTCTGGTATATCAATTCAGGAAGCGGATTTAAAAGCACCCATATGCATACATACACTATAGAATTTATAATCCCTCCATATGGCAATGTTCCCAGTATCTTTGCGATCACCAGATCATATACCATAAGCACCAGCCACAAATAAAAGTTCACATTGATGACTCTTACAAAATAAGGCTTGAAACTGTATTTGAAATCTTCTATCGACACTGTATTGCCGTTTATCATGTTTTCAACCAAGTACAGCCATGAACCGGCGCATGCCGATACAGCCAGCGCATATATGATTCCTCCTATTATAGCTATCCTGCCTACACTGGCGGAAGCAATATAAAGCAGCAGAAAATATACTATCAGGTAAAATAGCGCCTGCCAATTTTTCGTCAATGCTTTAAATGATCTTATAGCCGTATTTATATAATACCGAATCATAAGTTTTACCATTACCATGTATACCCCCTAGTTTAAGTCATCCCTTCAATTATTATAACGTATCAGCAGAAAATTTTTCTACAACCGAAAAATTTTCTTACCTGTAACAATCAAAGCTTAAAAGAGATTCATCGATCTTTCTTGCGTTTGTCGTACATCAATGATATTAAGATAAATTTGGGGATGACTCCCAATCTCAATATCCTGGCAGGTTCCCTAACTGCCCTGTATAGCCATTCCATCCCACAGTTTATCATCCATTTAGGGGCTCTTTTTACTTTTCCCGCTAAAACATCAAAGCTTCCCCCGACACCCATAAATATGCTGCAGTTCAATTTGTCCATATGGCGGGCTATAAAAAGCTCCTGCTTCGGGCATCCCATAGCTGCAAACAATATCCCTGCATTGCTTTTATTTATATCGTCTATTATATCATCACAGTCATCGATATCAAAATAACCATTGTGGCATCCGACTATATCTGCATCATACTTTTTCCTGCAAACATCCACGGCTCTCTTTAGGATGCTCTCTTTTGCCCCAAGCATATATATTGGGGCCCTGCTTTTTCTTGAATATGAAAGCAAACTGCACATTATATCGATGCCTGCAATCCTTTCTTCAAAATGCTGTCTTGCTATTTTCCCTGATATTATCACGCCTATTCCATCAGGAATTATATCCGACTTGATGCACAACGATTTTACCTCGGAATCATTAAGTGCCGTATAAAGCACCTCAGGATTTCCCGATACCACAACTGTTTTTATGCCTTCTTCATATTTTTTAATCAGTTTGGTCACATATGCTTTAAAGCTCGTATCGACTATTTCAAAGCCAAGCAGTTCAGCCATTCTTATCACCTGAAAGTATTTCCATATAGGAATTATAATATCTTTCCCTGAATTTATCCAATGTATAGCCCTTATGCACGGTTTCATACAGCTTCTGCCCCATCGCTTCCAGCATATCGCGGCCTTCATATGCCTGTTTCATCTTCATATATATATCAAAATCCGAATGTGGGTCTACTATGAAGCCGGACGAATCATCCAGCACATCTTTTATGTCTCCCACCTCAGAGCATATGGCAGTTTTTTTGACAAGAGCTCCCTCAAGTATTACAAGAGGAAAAGTTTCATTGAAAGAAGTAAGCACATTTATATCGCCTGCATTTATATAATCTATTGGATTTTTTTGATAACCTGCGAAATATACATGCTTTCCTATGCCGAGCTTTTCAACCCTTTGCCTCAGCTTGCGCTCCATATCGCCCGAACCTATGATAAGGAGTGCCACATCCTTGTGCTCATCTATAAGCATCTTTGAAGCGTTTAAAAATCCAATATGGTTTTTGACCGGATGGAGCCTGGCAACCATTGTATACACAAATGCATGCTCATCTATCCCATATTTTTCCCTTATCTGCTTTCTGCTCTGCAATATATTTATGTGAGTATCCACTCCGTTGTTTACCACGAATTTGCGTCCCTTAAAACCCTTTTCATCAAGGAGTTCTTTTATTTTGCGCGATACGCATATAAAATTATCAAATTTTTTAAGTGAAAGCTTATTTAAAGGTGTAAACAATAAATATTTTAAGACGCTGTTTTCAAAATCATACCTGTAATCGCTGTGCACTGTCGTCACGCAGGGTATATTCATCTTTTTCTTCAAAAAATTATATAAAAAATTTGCTCTCGCCCCGTGAAAATTTACAATATCTATATCATTTTCCGCTGCGAAGCGGTTTATGGCCTTTACTATACTCAGATCGCCCCTGAAAGATTGACTGAAAATGACAACATCTATGCCATCGTCCTTGGCTTTGTCATACAGTGAGCCCTTGTTTATGCATCCTATTATATTGTGAAAGTCCACACCATTGTTCGTGCAGAGATTTAAAAGGTGGCTTCTGGCACCGCCACTGTCTTCCCCTGAAATAATATGCAGTACTTTTATGATAGATCA
>ENA-UOOI01002453-UOOI01002453.1-fermentation-metagenome-genome-assembly--contig:-NODE-2453-length-16098-cov-2.853830_pt1 | contig 16098 bp, 18 predicted proteins | sample MGYA00245779_ERZ724027 | MGnify/ENA primary metagenome ERZ724027 (study PRJEB28704, sample SAMN03018318) | fermentation metagenome | biome: anthropogenic terrestrial biome; feature: soil; material...
TGGCGGTTGAGCGCATCGTGCAAAAAGCTATGAGCAAAGATCAGGCCAGCCGCTACCAGACAGCGGCAGAGCTGGCCAGTGATTTGAGACGTCTGCTGCAAGCAGACGATCAACAGGTTACTTTACAGGGTTTAGTGGGTGAGCTAGAACTGCCAACTCCGGAGGCAACCGAGCTGGAAAAAACGAAGGTAGCGCCCGCTGGCGATGCGGTATTGGCTTTGCCTCCGCCGCCCAAGCCAGAACAGAAGCGCAAGCGCCCCTGGTGGCATTATCTGGTTGCAGGCGGTGCTATTTCCCTGCTGGTGGCTGCCCTAGTTCTATTCTGGTGGTTCCGACCAGGGGCTGTGGTGGAAGTACCAAATGTTATAGGTCTTCCCCTTTCTGAAGCTCAGGCCACTCTCCGCAGTTACAACCTAGGCTTTAGTGTGGGCCCTGAGCTATTTAGTGATGCTGACCCCAATGTGGTTCTCGACCAGGATATTCCAGAAGGCCGCAAGGTACGTTCAGGCCGGATTATTACCCTGACTATCAGCAAAGGGCCAGAATATGCTGACGTACCTAACGTAGTGGGTAAGTCGCTCCGGGAAGCCCGGATTGAGCTGCAAAACGCAGGTTTTGAAATTGCCGAACCCATCAATCGGGTTTATTCCAACCAGCCGGTGGACGAGGTTGTCGGGCAAAACCCGACGGGTAACACTCGCCTCAAACGTTCCACCCAAATTATCATTACTGTCAGCCAGGGGCCGGAGCCGCAGCCTTTTGCTCTGCCCAGCCTTCAGGGTCTAACAGCGGAGGCTGCTCAGCAGCGCCTCAGCGAACTTAAGCTGACTTTAGGTGACATCGGTGGCCCGATGGATGGAGTAGTTGCCCAGACACCTACGGCTGGTACGCAGGTTGAGCCAGGACAGACCATAGGGCTGCAGTTTGGCCCGCGGGAAGTGGCTGCACTAGTCTCTTATACTGTGCCAGAAGATAGTGGGAGTAATAATCATCAGATAGAGATTTTTTGTGAGGATGTAAATGGTACAGAACTTGTCTATTCACGGCGGCATCGGCGCGGAGAAACTGTGGAGCGTAGCGTTACTGGAGCCGGCTTCTTACGTGTGATCATTAAAGATGAAGGGCTAGTTGTGAAGGAAGAGGTGTATCCGTAATCAAAGGTATTGTCACCAAGATATTAGCCGGTTACTACTTCGTACAGACTGATGCCGGCCTGGTTACTTGTCGCGCTCGGGGCCGTTTGCGGCAAGAAGAGGTTAAGCCTATTGTCGGCGACCGGGTGCTCTGTGAGTTATTGACGCCCGATACAGGAGTATTGACAGAGATTTTGCCTCGCCGGAACTTCCTAGAGCGGCCGTTAGTAGCCAATGTGGACCAGGTTTTGGTCATGGGTGCGGCCGCTCAGCCCACTCCAAACTTGGTGCTGATCGATCGGCTCTTGGTAACAGCCGAATACCTAGGACTGCTAGCAATCGTGGGCATCAACAAGGCCGATTTAGCAGCCAGCGCTACCGGACAGGCCCTGCAACAGCTTTACCAGGGCATTGGTTATCCTGCTTTCTTCTTTAGCCTGCAAGCAGCGGATGGCTTAGCTGCACTCAAACAGCATTTGGCCGGTCATGTAACTGTTTTAGCCGGCCAATCGGGTGTAGGAAAATCGAGTTTGCTCAACGCGCTTTCCACTCGGCAAGTGGCAGAAACAGGGGATATTAGTCAACGGGGTGGTGCCGGGCGCCACACCACCAAACATGTAGAATTATTGCCCCTGCCGGAAACCATTAGTGGTTTTATGGTGGACACGCCCGGATTTAGTCGCCTGCAGTTACCAGAGGGGTTGCCAGCAGCAGAACTAAATCACTATTTTCCGGAGATGCGCCAACATAGCGATTGCCGTTTCGGTAATAGTTGTGTCCACTTGCAGGAACCCGATTGTGGGGTTAAGGCTGCTTTGGCGGCGGGCCTCATTGCTCAGTCGCGTTATGATAGTTATCAGCAGCTATATGCGGAGCTGTGGGAAAATGAAAGGCGGTATTAGTCATGCTAGAAATCGCTCCCTCTTTATTAGCAGCCAATTGGCTTGATTTGCGAGGTTCGATTGACCTTGCTGAGGCTGCTGGTGCAGATTGGCTACACGTAGACATAATGGATGGCCACTTTGTACCCAATCTCTCCATGGGGCCAGATGTAGCGAAAGCAGTGGCCCAGGCAAGTCATTTACCAGTGGAAGTTCACCTCATGATTGAGCAGCCGGAGTTGCACTTAGATAGTTTTCTGGCCGCCAAGCCGCGGGCCATCAGCGTACATGCCGAAAGCAGCTATCATTTACATCGTCTGGTGCAGCGTATTCAAGCCGGTGGCTGCTTGGCCGGCATGGCTCTTAACCCAGCTACCCCGTGGGAGCATCTGTTGCCTCTACTCCCCGACCTCGACTACGTATTGATTATGACTATTAACCCAGGCTTCGGCGGGCAACCTTTTATTAGCAGTATGTTGCCGAAAATAGCTGCTCTGCGTCAGTATTTGCAGGCAGCTGAATTGGACCTGCCGATTTGGGTTGATGGTGGCGTTAATTTGAGTAATAGAGTGCAGCTGAAAGAGGCTGGGGCCAGCATCCTAGTCACTGGCTCTGCTTTCTTCCGGGCGGAAGATCCCGCTCGCTTCGTGCGTCAGATGAAGGCTGATTGAATTAAGCGTAGGCCGAAAGATTCTTTCTGGGCTTAGTCATGTGGACAAAACCTCTAGCCGTATACTAGATTGAGGGGGGTGGCAAACATGCGCCGACCTCTAATATCTAGGCGTAGACGCCGGGGCGACGGTAATCTGCTTATCGGTGGGCTACTGGTGTTAGGCGGTGTGCTCATTCTGCTGAGAATGCTACCTCCCTGGGCTCTGTGGGGGACAGTAGCGCTGCTTTGCATTGTGTACGGCCTATCGCTGTTGTTCAGTTAACCTGCTGCCAGCTGTCGCCGTTGGCGTCCTGGAAAGAGGGGGGGCTGGGTTATTGCGATTTTATGTGTTTAAGGTTCCCCGGCTGCTGCGAGGCATTATACGGCTCTTTGTTCGTAACAAGTGAGTAGCAGAAAAGCACTGGCATTCCAGTGCTTTTGGCCTGTTACCCTAGATTAGATTGCACGCGTGATTTTACCTGAGCGAATGCAGGTTGTGCACACGTTCTTGCGGACATTGGTACCATTAAGGTTAATGCGGATGCGTTGAATATTGGGCAACCAAACCCTTTTCACCCTATTATCGGATTTACTGATTCTATGACCAACGGAGCGGGACTTTCCGCATATATCGCACCTAGAACTCATGAGCGCACCTCCTCTTTTTACCCTGCTATTGTAACACGCGCTAGAGATGCTGACAAGCGTTTCTGACGGGACGGCCTTGTGCCTACGGTAGCTTGCGTGAAACTTGGCGTCTCTTTGCTTAGCTATGCTATAATAGGGAGACTTATATTTCAGATGCATGCTGGGTACTCTCATGCAAATAAGCCATAGGGGGGTTATAGATGAGCCAGGTCACTGTTACTGAGTTTGGTCAGATTATAGTCGCGGATGATGCCATAGCGACTATTGCCGGTGCTGCAGCGCTTGAGAGTTATGGTTTAGTAGGGATGTGCTCTCGTAGTCGCCTCAAGGACAACTTTGTCGAGTTGTTAGGCAAAGAGAATCTTGCGCGAGGTGTCGAGATAACCCTCAACAATGACAAGATCGTCGTCGACTTATATATTATCGTAAGTTACGGCACAAAAATATCTGAAGTAGCGCAGAATGTGATGGAAACCGTGAAATATGCGGTAGAACACCAAATAGGCTTGCAGGTTGAGAAGGTAAACGTCAACGTGCAGGGAGTGCGCGTCAGTCAGGTCAAGTAGGGAGGGTCTCAAGGCCTATGCAGAAAATACAGGCTGATTTATTCAAGCAGATGCTTCTTATGGGCGCGCACAATCTGGAAAGGAATCGCGCCGCTGTCGATGCTCTGAATGTTTTCCCTGTACCGGATGGAGATACAGGCACTAATATGAACCTGACCTTGCAGGCAGTCGTGAAGGCAATAACTCAGGTAACTGAACCGCATGTAGGAAAGCTAGCGGCAGCCAGCGCTACCGGTTCGTTGATGGGGGCGCGAGGTAACTCCGGTGTTATCCTCTCGCAGCTCTTCCGTGGTTTTGGACGCCATTTGCAGGATATGCCCGAGATTACGGCGCTTGATTTAGTGCAAGCGCTTGTTGTTGGCACTGAGACGGTTTACAAGGCAGTGCGTAAACCAGTTGAGGGTACGATATTAACGGTAATGCGCGAATCCTCCCAGGCTGCTACCAAGGCGGCCACCAAGCAAAACGAGTTGGTGCCTACATTGCGGGTGCTGGTAGAGCAGGCCGAGGCCACCTTAGCCAAGACCCCCCAGATGTTGCCCGTACTGAAGCAGGCAGGCGTGGTGGATGCCGGGGGGCAAGGGCTGCTCTGCATTTTCAAGGGCTGGTTGGCAGCTGCTCAGGGTGAAGCGATTGCAGAGCTCATTCCTGCACCAGCCGCTGAACCAGCATTAGTTGCTGAACCTACACTGGCTAGCGCTGAAGAAATTGAGTTTGGCTATTGTACCGAGTTTCTGATTCTAGCCCCGAGTGTGGGAGAAGACGCGTTGCACGCCGAGCTGGAACCCTTAGGGGATTCTTTGTTAGTTGTTGGCGACGCTAACTTGCTGAAAATACACGTGCACACCAATAACCCGGGGCAAGCTTTGCAAATTGGCCTCGCTTATGGTCAGCTTAGCGGCATTAAGGTAGAGAATATGCGAGAGCAGCATACAGCTTTGTATCACGCTAATGCGCCCGAACCCGCCGCACCGCCCAAACCAGTTGGTGTAATCGCTGTAGCCGTTGGTGCTGGCATGGCAGAGGTTTTTACTAGTCTAGGCGTGGATGCCATTGTGACCGGTGGGCAGACGATGAACCCCAGCACTGAGGATTTGGCCAAGGCTGCCAGTGCAGTGGCAGCTGACCAGATTATTATCCTGCCCAATAACAAGAACATCATCATGGCAGCGGAGCAAGTGGCCGAAGTTATTGATAAGCCGGTGCATGTTATCCCCACCCGCAGCCTGCCGCAAGGACTGAGCGCGCTAATGTCTTATAGCGATGATCCTAATGATCTAGAAGCTATGATTGCTAGCATGACTAGGAATATGCGCCAAGTTAAAAGTGGGCAGGTCACAGTTGCTGTGCGCGATCATAATGGTAACGCCGGCATGATTAAGGAAGGCGACTACATCGGCATTTTGGAGAGCGACATTGTCGTCTTTGGTGCTGAGCTAGAACAGGTTGCTTACGACTTAGCTGCTTCCATGGTTGATGACGAGTCGGGCCTGTTGAGTATCTTCTATGGAGAAGACGTTACCCTAGAAGTGGCTCAATCCGTGGCGGATCGATTGGCGGCTGCCTTCCCAGATCTAGAGCTAGAGGTGCGCTCTGGTGGGCAACCAATTTATCATTTTGTAATAGCTATAGAGTAACTTGTCGGGGCGCTCCGCGGAGGTGCGCCCTTTTTGTGTTTACATGCCTTTGGGCAAAAAAAGCTGGTGGCTAGGCCACCAGTTGGGAGAGGAGAAACCGGAGGAAGAGCTTATGGGGAAATGTTGTTGCTTCCATCCCTATTATGGCTGACTTCACAGCTATCTATACCTGGCTAGCAAAAGTTTTGGCAGATTGATTCGGGCAGTGTACAATGGTTGATGGTGATGTCGATGAGAGTAATTGCTGGTAAAGCTAAGGGCCGTAAATTAAGAGCGCCAGCGGGCGATAGCGTCCGTCCCACCAGCGATAAGGTCAAAGGTGCTGTTTTTAGTGTTCTGGCCCAGTATGGCCCGATAAATAGCTTTCTCGACCTGTTTGCCGGCAGCGGAGCTATGGGCATTGAGGCTTGGAGCCGCGGCGCAACGCAGGTAGTGTTCGTAGAAAAAGATCGTAAGGCCTACCAGTGTTTGCAGGGCAACCTGCAGACGGTAGGTTTTGCGGAGGCGGTGCTGCTGCCTCTAGACTGGCAGAGGGCGCTGCGGCAACTGGCAGGTACGCAGTTTGCCGTAATCTATGCAGACCCTCCTTATACTGCTGCATTATACCCGTCTATTGTGTCGTCAGTTAAGGAACAGGGTGTGCTCGGCCCGCGGGGGCTACTTTGCTTAGAGCATCCGAAACGGATACAGTTGCAGCTAGGTGATGACTGGAACTTGTTAAAAACCAAGCACTATGGGGAAACTGCGGTGACGTATTTAACGTCCAGCGCTGCGCAGTTGAACTAAGGGAGGCGGAAACATGGCTAAAGCAGTCTATCCGGGCAGTTTTGACCCGATTACTTATGGCCATCTGGATGTAATTGAACGGGCGGCAGCTGTTTTTGATGAAGTCAATGTGGCTGTGGTGGTTAATCCCAACAAAAGCCCGCTTTTCTCGCTAGCCGAGCGGGTGGAGTTGATTGAGGCTTGCACCAAGCACTTGCCAAATGTCACGATCACTCAATTTGAAGGCCTGCTAGTTAAGTACGTGGCAGAGCAAGGTGCCCAAGTGATCATCAAGGGGTTACGGGCTATTTCAGACTTTGAGTATGAGTTTCAAATGGCCCTCATGAATAGGAAACAGAATCCAAATATCGAGACATTGTTCATGATGACTAGTAGCAAGTATTCGTACCTTAGCTCCAGCATGGCTAAGGAGGTTTTGCGCCTAGGCGGTTGTGTGCGCGATTTGGTGCCTCCTTTGGTCGAAGCACGGATGCGGCAGGCAATTAAGGGCGACGACGCCAAATAGCAAAACGTAGGCTAACCAGGGTATGGTAGACGATGGACATGGCTAGAATTGTTCCTAATAGTAGCCCAGCCCGCAGGCTAACATAGCCCATCCGTTGCCACCAGGCGACCAGGCTTGTTGCCGATTGGGTTTGCAAGAATACAGGTACTGTAATCAGTGATGCGGTTGGTGACATGAAGGGCCACAGGAAGAAAGTTATTACACCGGCAACTACCGCTTGCAGCACGCGGGCGAGGAGATATGGCCCTAGGCGGATATCGGTGTCATTGATGATGGCTGCAACCTGCGCATGTACGGAGAAGCCGCTCCAAGCGATGATGGCACTAATTAGAATCACCCGATCCATGATCGGTGCCAGCGCCTGGCTAGCTACATTGCAGCCCATGGTGATCTCAAAGATGCCGCTGACAAAGGCATCGCCCAGTGCCGGTGAAAGGCCACAGATTGCTAGCAGACCTTTAATGCCGGTCCCGATGAGGCCCACGAGGCCAGTAACTGTAGCCATGCGCATGATTACGGAAAACAGGATGATAAAGCCGCCTACCAGAAGCAGGGAATTGACCGAGCTTTTGACGGCATCACCTAATAGTTGCCCTAAGGGCCTGCCGTCGCGTCTGCGTGCCCGGTATAGCTCTCTTAGGGCCCGTACCAAGACATTGCCGCGGGGCTCGCCAATCTGTTCACTAGCTGGTTCGTGACGCTTATAGAAACGCAAGCCGATACCGACCAATATGCTGGAAAGGTAATGGGCAGCAGCGATGATTACGCCTAGCTTGGCGTTGCCCAGCATCCCTACTGCCACTGCTCCAATCATAAACAGGGGGTCGGCTGTATTACAGAAGGACAGCAACCGCTCCGCCTCCACTTGATTGCAGAGGTTTTCCTGGCGCAGGCGGCGGGTGAGAATTGCTCCGATGGGGTAGCCGGAGGCCAGCCCCATGGCCATAACGAATGAACCGGTGCCAGGTACGTTGAATAGGGGGCGCATTAGCGGTTCTAAAATGACACCCATGAAATTAACAACACCAAGCCCCATCAGTAGTTCGGAGCCGATGAAGAAGGGGAGTAAGGCGGGGAACACAATCTCCCACCATACTTTTAGCCCTTCTAGGGCGGAGGCAAAAGCGGCATCGGGTGCCCCGATCATACTGATAGCTAGGGCAACACCGGCCGCTGCTAAGAAGAATGTGCCAAAATAGCGGCGAAAAAGCCTGTGGCGCGCCAGCAAAATCCATCCAGCGCTGACAACCAGAAGAATCGCTATTATCCCTTGCATCTGGCTAACCTCCCCGTGCGTGCGAGTAAGCACCACTTCACTTATTTATATGAGGGCCAGAGGGAACTATGACAAGCCTCAGCTGGTTACTGGCGGGTGGGTATAATCGAGGCCACTTTGGCTTCCCTTGCGCCAAGCTAGGGTATGGATATCGGTCGCTTGCACATCTAGTTGAAGGCACTCTGCCAGCCGCTTATTAGCTGCCGGAGCTGTGGCAGCGGAGTAAATAACCGGCAGTTGGCTGGTTTTGAGCAGACCGCGTATGGCGGATGAGGCGGTGTTTAGCGCCAGCACCCGCAAATAGGGTGGTGGTAGGTCCACATCGATTCTTTCTAGCCGGGCTAGATTAAGGCCCAGCAGTATATAGGTAGCCAAGCGCTGCACCCGGGTTAGCGGGAAACGGCGGGTTTTTGCTTGGCGCAGGAGCTCGTCCCAATTGTTGGTGCGGCGGGCGGCCAGCCAGAGTCGCTCTCCCAACCCTTCACTGGCCTCTGGCCACTGATCCAGGTCCGCTCGGCTTTGGCTGCGCAGCCGATAAACCAGGTAGGGGGCCAGCTGTTGCCAGCTGACCGGCCCCTGCCCCTTTTGCAGATGCTCCTGCAGCAGGGCTGCCGCTGCTGCCGGCATACCTTGCACTGCCTGGTTTGCCAGGATCTGCTGCCGGATAGCCGTAGCAGAAGGCAGGGCCTGAGCAGGGTCGGGGCTATGATAAGCGCCCAGGCGCTTGATGGTGTGGGCCCTCAGCGGTAACCCATATTGTTTGATGGCCTGCAAGTATTTGATGGCCAGGGTGTTATTCGGTTGCTGAAATAGCCCAGGATCTAGCTGTGGTAGAACTGCTGCTAATGCCAGGCCTTGGGCAGCCGCAAAGGACTGCCCCTGATTCAGGGCAGCATGCAATGCCTGCCGGTAGGCAGGCGGCTCTTCCAGCTGGAGAGCGGCTATTGCTTCTAGGGTAGAAAGCTGGCCTAGCTCACTGCCGAAGCAGATATCTGTGGCTCCGGCTGCTGCCAAGAGGCGCACAGCCCCCGCTGCAAAATTGGGGGCGCTCTGAGTGGCCCAGGCCACCGGCAGTTCCAGCACTAAATCAACCCCTGCAGCCAGTGCCATTTGGGCCCGGGCCCATTTGTCAATGATGGCCGGTTCGCCCCGCTGCGTAAATGAGCCACTCATTACCGCTATAGTGGCGGCAGGCTCCATTATTTGCTTAGCTTGCTGTAGATGGTATAGATGACCTAAGTGGAAGGGGTTGTATTCAACAACCAAGCCTAGAATCTTCATGCGTAGCCAGCCCCCTTGTCCTGTTTCAGAGATAGGATATATAATACAGGGTAGTTTGCCAAGTCGCAAAGTCCATACGAGGAGGATATCAAGTGAAAGTTTTAGTGATCAACTGTGGCAGCTCTTCTCTCAAGTACCAAGTGTTTGATATGCAAACCGAAACGGTACTGGCTAAAGGAAACGTAGAACGCATCGGTATCGATGGCGCGTTTCTGAAATACCGTCGGGGCGACGAAGATACCATTACAGTAGAAGCTGAAATTCCTAACCATGAGGTAGCAATTCAGCTAGTCTTTGCCGCTCTAACTAATGAATCCTACGGGGTGCTGAAGAGCGCTGCTGAAATTGAGGCAGTTGGCCATCGCGTTGTTCATGCTGGCGAAAAATATGCTAGCTCCGTCGTGATTGACGACGACGTTATGGCCGCTTTACGCGAGTGTATTGAACTGGCACCACTACATAACCCGCCCAACATCGTGGGGATTGAGGCTGCCCAGAAGCTGATGCCTAATGTAAAACATGTCGCCGTTTTTGATACGGCGTTCCACCAAACAATGCCCGACTACGCTTACATGTATGCCCTTCCCTATGAGCTCTACGAGCAGTATCGCGTGCGCCGTTATGGCTTCCATGGCACTTCGCATAAGTATGTGGCGGAGCGTGCTGCCGCTATTTTGGGGCGTCCCCTTTCCGAGCTGAAGATTATCACTTGCCATCTAGGCAATGGAGCTAGTGTGACCGCTGTCAACTGCGGTAAATCCGTTGATACCAGCATGGGCTTTACGCCTTTAGAGGGGCTGATCATGGGCACCCGCAGTGGCGATGTTGACCCAGCGGTTATTACTTTCATTCAAGATAAAGAAGGCCTGGCGAGCGAGCAGGTGAACAATCTGCTGAACAAGCAGTCCGGCGTATTTGGTGTTTCGGGCGTCAGCAGTGACTTCCGATCACTAGAAGAAGCCAGCGAAGCCGGCAACAAACGGGCGGCCCTGGCCATGGAGATGTTTGCCTATCGTGTGCGCAAGTATATCGGCGCCTATGCAGCCGCTATGGGTGGCGTTGATGCTATCGTCTTTACAGCTGGCCTGGGCGAAAACTCGCCTTCCATGCGCCAAAATATCTGCGCTGGGCTGGAGTTTTTAGGCGTCAAGCCGGATGCTGAGAAAAACAACGCGCGCGGCAAAGAGGTCGATTTTAGTGCCAACGGTGCTAAAGTCCATACTTTGTTAGTACCTACCAACGAGGAGCTAATGATCGCTCGCGACACCGTAGCTTTAGTACAAGGCTAGTGGAGTTGCTTTGATTGACAAGGTTTGTTGCCCCACAGTATAATGGGGAGGTGATTTTCCCATGAAGCTATTGCTTAGTGATTGGCGAGTTGCTGACGATTTGCAGCAGACGCTGGCAGTCTCCGAGTTATGGCCTAGTCTTAATTGGCAAGGTCAGCAGATTCAGTTCAAAGGCCCGGTCCAGCTTTCCTTACAGATAACCGGCCAGCAAAAGTCTCTGCTCCTGCGTGGGGAAATTGCAGCCAATTTGGAGCTGGCCTGCAGCCGTTGTGCTGAAGATTTCTTGCTGCCAATGCGTTGTGTGGTGGACGAAACCATTTCCCTCGCCGACGAGGATGAGCAAGAAATGCTTGTGGATCGAGCGCAGGATGAGCTGGATCTGAGTGAGCTAGGTTTGCAGGTGCTGCTGGAGAACTTGCCGTTGCAGCCTCTTTGCAGGCCCGACTGCCGTGGGCTATGTTCCCTGTGTGGGCAGAACTTGAATCGCGGTAACTGCGATTGTGAAACGGACCCGATTGATCCTCGCTTAGCAATACTCGGCCAGTTATTCAGGCAAGATGACCAATCAAAAAAAGAGGGTTAGCCCTTTTTTGTAGTTTTTCTGAGCTTTCCGGAGGAGGTGTAACAATGGCAGTACCTAAACAAAAACTCTCTAAGAGCCGTCGCGACCGACGTCGCGCCGCTAACCTGTCGCTTCGCGCTAAGGGTTTGGTTGAATGCCCCCAGTGTCATGAAGCTAGGTTACCACATCGCGCATGTCCGCATTGCGGCTATTACAAGAACCGTGCGGTTATAGCTGTTGATTAACAGGCAGCAAATGGGCTTGGCGCCTCAGAAGCGCGAGCCCATTTTTTATGCCTTTTTATGTGCACAATCTTGCGCAAACGCCTTGCGATTGGGAGCGGGCTCAATATATACTAGCTGTAATCGATTAGAAAGGGTGGGCGATATGCTACGAATAGCCATCGATGCGATGGGCGGTGACCATTCTCCCGATGAAATTGTGGCCGGTGCAGTGTCAGCATTACAGGCGAATGCTCGTTTGTCAGTGCAGTTGGTAGGTCCAGAGCAACCTTTGGAAGCGCTTTTGGCCAGTGTAGCAGCCGATGTCCGGGAGCGGATTGCCATCGTGCCGGCGCTCGAAGTTATTGATAACGATGAAGCCCCGGCTATGGCCGTCCGGCGTAAGAAGGATGCATCGATTGTAGTCGCTACGCGATTGCTTAAAGAAGGAAAAGCCGATGGCTTGCTGACGGCCGGTAGCACGGGGGCATTTATGGCAGCAGGCCTACTGATACTCGGTCGTTTGCCTGGTGTGCAGCGCCCCGCTTTGGCTCCCATTCTGCCCACCGTTGATGGGCAGGGTGTGGTACTACTTGACGTCGGGGCTAATATGGATGCTACGCCGGAGCACTTACAGCAATATGCGGTCATGGGGGCTATTTATGCCGAGCAGGTATTAGGCCGCGCCACCCCCCGGGTGGGGCTGTTGAATGTAGGCAGCGAGCCAGGTAAGGGCAACGAACTAACGAAAGAAGCTTACCAGCTGCTAGCCAAGCAGCCTCTGAATTTCATTGGTAATGTAGAGGCGCGCGATTTGCTAACAGGGCAAGCTGATGTAGTGGTCACTGATGGCTTTGTCGGCAATGTAGTGCTCAAGTTTATGGAGGGCATGGCCCTAAGCCTCTTTGACATGCTCAAGGTAGAGTATACGAGCGACTTGCGCGGCAAATTAGGGGCCGGCCTCCTGCGTCCAGGATTGCGGCGTTTCAAACGTAATCTCGACTACTCCGAATATGGCGGAGCACCTCTTTTGGGAGTTAAGCTCCCCATGATCAAATGCCATGGCAGTTCGCAGCGCAAGGCTATTCATAATGGAATCGGTCAGGCCATAAGTTTCATTGAAAGTCGTGCGGGAGAGGTGATTTCTAATGCTATCACTAAGCCTGTTGAACTAGAGGAGGTAGAGTAGATTGAGTCGTATCGCCTTAGTGACAGACAGCACGTGTGACTTACCGGCTGAACTAATAAAAGAGCACGATATTCATGTCGTTCCCCTTAACGTTATTTTTGGGGATAAGAATTATCGTGATGGAGTCACCATAGAGGCAAACCAATTCTTCGAGATGCTAGCAAACGGGCCCATACACCCGCGTACTTCGCAGCCAGCCCCAGGAGACTTTGCGGTTGTATATAAGCAGCTAAAGGACGAGTACGACCAGATCATCTCCATTCATCTGTCGTCTCTGCTCAGCGGCACTTATCAATCGGCCTTAATGGCTCGCGACCTGTTTGCCGATGCAGACATTACGGTCATTGATAGCTTGTCAGCCTCGCTAGGACTAGGCTGGGTGGTATTGCTAGCGGCGCGAGCGATTGCTGCTGGCAAATCTAAACAAGAGGTTATCGCTGTAGCCAAGCGGGCGTCCGCCGAACAGCATGTCTTCTTGACAGTGGAGTCTTTGGAATGGTTACATAAAAATGGGCGCATTGGTAAGGCAGATGCTTTGCTAGGCGGGCTGCTCAGTATCCGCCCTGTGTTACATATTGAAGCAGGAATTGTAGCCCCCTATGGCAAACAAAGAGGTAAGATGGAGAAGGTATTGCAGAGCATGGTTGAAAGCATGACGGAGCTGGTTAGTGTGGAGCAGCCTGTTTATGTCGCTGTTGGGCATGCCACTAGCCCAGAAATGGCCAAATATGTTGCCGAGCTGCTGCAGGACACTTATACTGTTAAAGAGCTGGTAATTGGCTCCGTTGGGCCAGTTATCGGGGTCAACACTGGGCCTGCACAGCGGGTTTTGTAGTGTTGCCTTGTCATGATTAACTGATAGAGGAGGATGAGTTAAGTGTCTGATAAACTATTTTTGCAGGTACGTAAGATGGTTGCCGAGCATCTGAACAAGGATGAGGAGCAAGTGACCATGGAATCATCATTTCGGGATGATCTAGGCGCTGACTCTTTAGATCTGGTGGAGATGATCATGGGTATGGAAGAGATGTTTGACATCGAAATCTCCGAGGCGGAAGCCGAAAACATTCATACTGTCGGCGATGCAGTAGGTTTTATCAAACAGCATCTCAAGTAGGGCACCGCGCCCGGGCCGGATAGGACCCGGCCCCTACAGTTCTTCCAGGGGTTTTGGGGCATTCGTAGGGGCGAGATCCTATCTCGCCCGCTGCCCATTCTTACCACTTAGGAGTGTGTTATCGTTGCCACGTAATCACCAACAGCTACAAAAATTGCTGGAGAAGCTAGGCACACCCGATATTGATCGAGACCTGGTCTGGCAGGCGCTCACGCATTCGTCGTTCGCCAATGAGGAATGCGTTCCTCATAATGAGCGCTTGGAATTCTTAGGAGACGCTGTCCTCGAACTGCTGACCAGCCAATACCTGTATCGGGAATATCCCGACCTACCTGAGGGTGAGCTGACACGGATGCGGGCTAACCTAGTTTGCGAACCCACTCTAGCAGAGATAGCGTTGGAATTGGGGCTAGGCGAACTATTGCTTTTGGGGAAAAGCCAACTAGCAACCGGCGGCAAACAGCGCCCCTCGCTCCTGGCCGATGCGGTGGAGGCCCTGCTGGGAGCCATTTATCTTTGGGGTGGTTTGCCCACGGCCGAGGAAGTTTATTGGCGGCTTTTCCAGCAGCCGCTATTGTTGTTGGAGCGGGGCGAGCTTTGGCACGATTATAAGACCAGGCTGCAAGAGCTAGCGCAAAAGGAGCGCCCCGGGGATGTTCTGGTTTACCAAGTGGTCTCAGAATCAGGGCCCGATCATGACAAGGTATTCTTTGTGGCCTTGAATTGGTCGGGGCGTATCATCGGCAGAGGTAACGGTAGGAGTAAGAAAGAGGCAGAACAGATGGCTGCCAAGGAGGCCCTGAAAAAGTTTTCTAGCGAATAATTGCCCTATCGGTACAACTATTTTCATCCCCAGTCACTTTCAGACAAACGGCGCATATACCTAATACAAAGCCGAAGGTGTGTTTATGGCGCACAAGAGGCGGCTACGTCGCAAAAACTGAAAGGGAGAGGTTGAACGAATGGAAGTCTTAAAAGTCTCTGCTTTATCCCAACCGAAATCTGTTGCTGGGGCATTAGCTGCTGTGTTGCGAGAACGAGGGCTGGCCGAAATCCAAGCAGTTGGTGCTGGGGCCGTTAATCAGGCGGTGAAGGCAATCGCCATTTGCCGTGGTTATGTAGCTCCTAATGGTATTAACCTCATCACCATTCCTGCCTTTGCCGACATTAACATTGATGGGGAAGAAAGAACGGCAATCAAGTTCATTGTTGCTCCTCGATAAACCAACGAAGCCTGCCGCCGTGCAGGCTTTTGTTGTGCTTAAAGGTTTTTCAGGCCAAATAGCCAATATTAAAGTAGTGAATTACTAGCAACGCTCCTTTTGCGTTGCGGGGGAGGAGGGCTGGCGCGTGCACATCAAGCGCTTAGAGATGCGGGGCTTTAAATCCTTTGCAGATAAGACAGAGTTATACCTGGCTGATGGCATTACGGCAGTAGTCGGCCCTAACGGCAGTGGGAAGAGTAACTTGGCCGATGCGATTAAATGGGTGTTGGGCGAGCAAAGCGTGAAGGCCTTGCGCGGGGCTCGGATGGAAGAGCTAATTTTTGCCGGGACTAAAACGCGGCGCGGCTTAGGCTTAGCAGAGGTAAGCCTAGTTTTTAATAACGAGAGTGGTCGTTTTCCCTTGGCCTATAACGAAGTAGCCGTAACCCGGCGACTTTTTAAGTCTGGAGAAAGCGAATATTTTCTTAATCAAACTAAGTGTAGATTGCGGGATATCCAGGATCTTTTCCTAGACACCGGCATCGGCAAGGACGCCTATTCGTTTATCGGGCAAGGCCGCATTGACGAGCTGCTTTCAGCCCGCCCAGAGGATAGACGGGCCATCTTTGAGGAAGTGGCCGGCATTGCCAAATATAAGGCTCGCAAACGGGAAACAGAGAGCAAACTACGAGATGCGGAAGCGGCGCTAACTCGCATTAACGATCTGCTGCATGAGTTAGAAAATGAAAAAGCCCCCCTAGAGATTGAAGCTGCCCGCGCCAAAGAATATTTGCGGTTGGAAGCGGAGCTCAGGGATGTGGAACGCGACTTATTGCTCTATGAGCTGAACATGGCTGAACGGCGGCTAGAACGCGACCAGAAGCAGCAGGCAGATTTGCAGGACCAAAGCCAAGAAAAGCAGGCAGAGCTGCTGCGCACAGAGGCGGCAGAGGAGTCGTTACGGCTGCAGCTAGCCACCCTGCAACAGGACTTGGAGACAAGCAATCAGATCCTTTTAGCCGCTGTCAGGGAACAAGAGCAATTGGTCAGCGAAGAACGGGTGCTGGCTAGTCGGCAGAAAGATAAGCAAACACAAATGCAACTACTGCAAGCTAGGGAGGCCGAGCTGCAACGCAGTGAGCAGGCGTCT
>ENA-UOOI01002455-UOOI01002455.1-fermentation-metagenome-genome-assembly--contig:-NODE-2455-length-16088-cov-3.870143_pt1 | contig 16088 bp, 12 predicted proteins | sample MGYA00245779_ERZ724027 | MGnify/ENA primary metagenome ERZ724027 (study PRJEB28704, sample SAMN03018318) | fermentation metagenome | biome: anthropogenic terrestrial biome; feature: soil; material...
GATGAATCACACAGTGCTGCACTTCGGTTTTGGGAAACACCGCTTCGATTGCCTGGGGGAAGCCGGAAAGGCCATCTATACATGCGATTAAAATATCACACACACCACGATTTTTTAGTCCATTCATAATGGATAACCAAAACTTTGCACTTTCATTTTCACCAACGTACATCCCCAAAACATCTTTATGACCGCTCATATCAATTCCAATGGCGATGTAAACAGCACGCTTTACAATTCGGCCTTCGCTACGCACATGATAGTGAATGGCATCCATAAAAACAATGGCATAGACTTCTTCCAAAGGGCGTTCCTGCCATTCACGTACAATTGGCAGAATCTTATCTGTGATCCGACTGATTGTGCTATCGGAGATAGCAATGTCGTAAAGCTCACGCATATGACTTTCGATATCTCCAGTGGTCATGCCTTTTGCGTACATCGAGATAATTTTTTCCTCCATGTCTTGCGTAACGGTATTCTGATATTTTTTAATGACCTGAGGTTCAAAGTCCCCATTTCGGTCCCGAGGAATTGCCACATCCATATCTCCATAAGAAGTATGCATGGTTTTGGAAGAATGACCATTTCTGCTGTTGTCGGTATCCTTGTTTCGATAGTCATACTTTGAATAACCTAATTCTTCATCCAGCTCCTCGTCCAGCACACCTTCCAGTAAGACAGACATCATGTCCCTCATGACGGAATTGACGTCAGTACCATCCTTGACATGGACATCATTGTTTTTCAGATAGTCTTTCATCATTTCGCGCATGGCTTGTTTCTGTGGTGATTCATTTCGTGTTCTCTTTGGCATAGTAAAACCTCCAAACTGATGTGATTTTATCTTACAACAGTTTGAAGGTTTACACAATCTTTGAAGGTCTCCCTCAAAGTGCTGCTTCTTTATTTAATAAACTACTTAATTTCCTTTCTCTTAAACACACAACATCCTATACCAACAGCACCTATTCCCCAAAATAATGATATGCATATGGTCGTTATCAAGTGTGAAATATTTAATCCGGGATTCAGCGACCATCTCCACAAGTAAGGAGGATAGAATTTAAGTACAGCTCCCTTACTAATTTCATAAGCCGAAGATATATCCTCTGTAGTCAACATATTAGAAACAACTGCTGACATAATGTAACAACTTATAAACAGAAAAATAAAAGACATAATTAAAGTTTTCGTTGTGTCCTGAAAAGCAACTGAAAATACCAAGCAAAATGATACAATCGAAAATGCCAGAAAAAACGTAAAAATTATAGTTCTGAAAAAGTAACCAGCATCCCCGCATATAGCATGAACAAAGTTTTCTACTCCATACTTGAAACATCCTACTACTGCCGAAAAGCAAATCAAGAATCCAACTACTAAAAATGTTTTCAGACACTGTACTAAATAGATAGCAATTCTACTATATCCGCAAACAATTTTTAAATTTATTGTACGCTGCTTAAATTGCTCGCTAAAAAGATAAGCACTATAGCATCCCGTAATAATAATCAATGCTACACCAACGTCCGCCATTTGATTCATGAATACTCCCATTAAATTATTAGGCGTGTTTTGTACTATTGGCTCTAAAAGGTACTCATCGCTTGTAAAAAGCAACGTCATCGTACAACAAATAAATAGCATAAAGTAAAACATCCTGCTGTGTACAAGTTGATATATCTCCATTCTTATTAATCGTTTTACCATACACTTCCTCCTAAAATTCCGCTTTTCGTATACAAATCAACGACAGAAGCAATAAAACCACGTCCCATAGCAATAACATGAAAAAATACTTATCTAGCGTCATTAAATTTCCGAGCACTAATTTAGTAGCTCCAACAGGCAGTATATGGGCCATTAAAAGACCTATACTTGAGCTATTTACACTTAATAGCGTTATTAAATGAAATATAATTGTTACACCTATCGATATTCCTTGATTTTTGGCAACTATTGCGAAGAACGCAGATAATAATGCCAAAAACACTCCCAGTAACACATATAAAACAAGAAAAATCTTGTATTCCCTATATTCACTTTTAGAAACTAACGGAATAATGCAAAGAGGGAAAATAAGAAGCTGAATCTCTATACACACGATAGTCATAGCAGCTTTCGCAAGTAATATTTTACTTTTCCTATTCCCGGATGATATTTCATATAAAATCTTTCTATCCTCATAGTCCTTTGCCATAAAACTTGTTCCATAAAGTGATGCAATGACAATTGTTAAAAACAATTTCTGTGCCAATAAATCAACGCTAATATCTTGCCCGGCAAACATCACACCATTAATTAACATTATTAGCATTGTAATAATCCAAAATAATTTATCATGCCTTAATTTGTACCATTCATATTTCATCAAACATCTCATTATCGACCAATCCTTTTGAAAAAGTATTCTTCCAAACTATCCTCTGAGACGGAAATTCCTGCTGGATCAATTCCGTTATCAGCAAACAGATTCATAATCTGCAATACTTCCCCTGCTAATTCATATACTCTGATCGTACCATCTTCCATTTCCTTAAAATCATCAGTTTTCAATTGATTTTTTAAAACATGTTTCACCTTTGCTGTGTCTTTATCCGTAATTAATACATATCTCTGAGTCTTTTGAGTTAATTCCTCATGAGTTATATTTTCAATAATTTCCCCTTTATTTATTAAGATGTAGTTATCTACCATTTGATACAACTCGCTGAGGATATGGCTTGATACTAAGATTGTGGCTTTTCTCTTTCTGCTTATCTGCTTAATTAAATTTCGTACTTCTAAAATACCGTCCGGATCCAATCCATTTATAGGTTCATCTAAAATCAAAAATTTAGGATCATTAACCAATGCCATTCCTATACCCAGCCTTTGTTTCATTCCTAATGAAAAATGTTTTACTTTTTTTCCACTTTCATTGCAAAGACCCACTAGCTTTAAAATCTTTTCGATTCTATCAAATGAAACACCATATAAGATACAAAGCGCCTTTAGATTTTGCTTTGCTGTCATATCTAAGTTTAATGCCGGACCTTCAATGATACATCCGATTTTCTTTCTTTTCTCTGTCAATCCTTTGATATCAGTTTCGCCGTCTAAAACAACCTGACCTGAAGTAGGATATGCCAAACCTGTAATGATTCTCATCGTAGTTGTTTTACCAGCTCCGTTCCTTCCGATAAAGCCATAAACCTTTCCTTCTTCTAGTCGTAAATTGATATTACATAAGACCTTATTTTTCGAATAAATCTTATTAACATCCTTCAACTCACAAATTATACCCATAATTCTTCCTACTCCTTCCTCTAGACTGCATATTATCAAAGAATCATTCAAACCACAATACCCATTAACGCAACGGTCAGATTACATTACTGAATGGTATATTTCATTTAAGTGGCAAGATAACAACTGCCGTAAAGCTCTCTTTTTCAATATAATATTTGAAATCACCATTATTACGTTCTATCGCTGTCTTTATGGATTTCAAACCATACCCATGAGTGTCCAATTCACTTTTGCTTGTCATTAACTTTTCCCCCTGGATATTCAAAGCTCCTTTATACGGATTTTTTATTTTTATAGCCAGTCCTCCTTTATATGAGAAATATTTCACTTCTATACATCTTTCTTCCAGGTTACTCCTTAATACTGCCTCTATTGCATTATCAAGCAAATTATCCATGATGGCTGAAATATCTACTGGACTAATTTCTAACTTTGGAACTTCATCCACAAGCAAAATCAACTCTATATCCTTGCTCTTACAAACAGCTGAATATTTACTCATAATCACATCCACAATTGAATTTCCACTTTTTATAACAGGTTTCATGTTATCTAAGCGCTCACCCAGCTGATCGACATATTCTCTTGCCTGGCCTACTTGTGCTCCATCTAGTAAATGGGATACATTAGCCATATGTTTTTTTATATCATGACGTATATTTTTTAATTCCGATGCCATATGCATTTGGTAGCTCACTATTTTATCCAACTCACTACTTCTCAACTGAAATATCTCAAGTTCAGTTTGTCGTTCATAGGCCCAACATATTTTTCCAAAAAAATAAATTACTCCGATCCCCATAATCAGTATGAGATACGATAATACAATCACATATTTCAAATTATTTGATAACTGATTATTATTCGTTAAATTGCTTTCGATAAATATGCACAACTGTAACATCTCTATAAAAACTACAAACATAAGATCTAATATGTACCAATATTTTCGTGGCAGCTTCGGTTGTAGTTTATTAATATATCTAACAAAAATAATTCCACACACGATCACTATTATTTTAATCCCCAATGTGAATACCGTTTCCATTAGAGTACTGTTAATTAATGTTGACGAAAACTGTTGTGGTAAGGAGAATACAATGTTAGCTATGCACATCTCACTCGCTCCCACTATATACATGCCCAAAATCAAATAGAAAATTTTCGTACACATATTTCCTTGAAAAATCATCTCACTAAATACACCAAATAAACCAAGCATTATTAATGGTTTTACAAAAATATTAACACTCAGTAAGTTATTTGCTGCTGCTCCGATAATCATGCATGCAAACAGTATAGTTAAACCTAGTCCTTTTTCAATTTTTTTAGGCAATACACTCCATGGAATCGCCAGTATACTTCCTACTTCCACTAAGGAAAATGCATAATTAGCAAAATCTCTCATTATAATTGTCCCTCTCTATAAATATCATCCAGAAATGAGTCTAAGACCTGTTTTCTTTTCCTCCGACTCATAATTAACTCTTGACCATTATCTAAATATACCGTTGTTTCACCAACACTAATGACAAACTTCGCATTTACTATACAAGTCCTATGGATATCAAGAAACTCTAATGCAATAAATTTCCTGACTATATCAGAAAATTTATAATGGTATAATCGAAATTTTCCATAAACCGTATACATATATATTTCTCTATTAATAACCTCAAAATAGATGATATTATTCAATGGGAGCTTTAACTCCAAGATTTTATCTGCATTTTTTTCACCATATACTTGAAAAAATTGTATCTCAGGTTTTTCTTCTTTTATTTTTTTTACTACTCGCTTTACTGTATCCCCTAAGTATTTCTTCAAGTTATTTTTAGGCAAAAAACCAATAATATCATGTTGGAACATATTCAGTGCCTCATGCTCATAGGCAGTCATAAATATTAATTTGAAATTTTTGTCCAGTGCACGCAATTTCTGCGCAACGATTTTTCCATTCATATCTGGCATATCTATATCTAGAAATATAATATCAAAATATGGGATATTAGCACGAAACTCATCAACTAACTTTTTACCACTTTGATATTCCTTAAAATTAATATTCACTTTATATTTCTTAAATTCTGCATGAATAACCGGAAGAACACTCTTCAAAAAATAATTATCATCATCGCAAAAAGCTATATTTATCATATTCTCTCCTATTAAATGTTACCACTATTCTAAAAATTATATCATCTTCAGTTTCACAAGACAATGTGGATTTGAAGAATATACGCTGTTTTTAGCACTCACCTCTTGACAGTGCTAACAAGTGGTGATATAGTCAGGATATAACAAAGTGATGTAGTTCTAAAGCCCATTTCTCATTAAAATATAGAGCCAGGGAGCTGGATCTTTTGTTTTACGAAGTTGGATGAATAGTGTTAATATGATAGATTGGAGGCAAAAAAGTATGAATATAAGCAAGTTTACACAGAAATCACTGGATGCTGTGCAAAACCTGGAGAAGACTGCCTACGATTTTGGTAATCAGGAGATAGAGCAGGAGCACCTGCTCTACTGTCTGTTACATCAGGAAGACAGCCTGATCTTAAAGATGATTGAGAAGATGGAGATTCAGAAGGAACATTTTCTGAAGAACTTGGATAATCTGCTGAATGGCAGAGTGAAAGTGCAGGGCGGACAGCCCTATATTGGACAGTATCTGAACAAAACACTGATTAATGCCGAGGATGAGGCAAAGGCGATGGGAGATGAATATGTATCTGTCGAGCATCTGTTCCTCGCCATGATGAAAAACCCGAATTCGAACATTAAGAAATTGATGAAAGAATATGGAATTACCAGAGACAGATTTTTAAAAGCTCTGGAAAGTGTCAGAGGAAATCAGAGGGTTACAAATGATAATCCAGAGGCAACCTATGATACGTTGGAGAAGTATGGAGTTAATCTGGTTGATCGTGCAAGGGAACAGAAGCTGGATCCCGTCATCGGCAGAGACGAAGAGATTCGAAATGTGGTCCGGATTCTGTCGCGTAAGACTAAGAATAATCCGGTTCTGATCGGTGAACCCGGTGTCGGCAAGACGGCAGTTGTGGAAGGACTGGCACAACGAATTGTAAAGGGAGATGTCCCGGAAGCACTAAAAGAAAAGACAATCTTTTCTCTGGATATGGGAGCTCTAGTTGCAGGCGCCAAATACAGAGGAGAGTTTGAAGAACGTCTCAAAGCCGTTTTGGAAGAAGTCAGAAAGAGCGAAGGAAAAATCATCCTGTTTATCGATGAACTTCATCTGATCGTCGGTGCCGGAAAGACTGATGGAGCCATGGATGCCGGAAATATGTTAAAGCCCATGCTGGCAAGAGGTGAACTACACTGTATCGGTGCGACAACGCTGGATGAGTACCGCGAATATATTGAGAAAGATGCAGCACTTGAGAGACGTTTCCAGCCAGTCATGGTGGATGAACCAAACGTTGAGGATACGATTTCCATTCTTCGAGGCCTAAAGGAACGCTACGAAGTGTTCCATGGCGTGAAGATTACAGACAGTGCACTGGTTGCAGCTGCGACACTGTCGGATCGCTATATCAGCGACCGCTTTCTTCCGGATAAAGCTATTGATCTGGTCGACGAGGCCTGTGCTCTGATCAAGACAGAACTTGATTCCATGCCGACGGAGTTGGATGAGCAGCGCCGCAGGATCATGCAGATGGATATCGAAGTTGCAGCGCTGAAAAAGGAAACCGACAATCTCAGCAAGGAACGCCTTGAGAGTTTACAGAAAGAACTGGCGGAACAAAGAGATGCATTTAATGCACAGAAGGCTCAGTGGGAGAATGAAAAGTCTTCGGTTGATAAATTATCTGCTCTTCGCGAGCAGATTGAAGACTTAAACCGCCAGATCGAGCACGCGCAGCAGAATTATGATTTGAACAAAGCCGCTGAACTGCAGTATGGTGAGCTTCCGAAACTCCAGCAGCAGTTAGAAGTGGAAGAAGAAAAGGTGAAAAATGCTGATCTGTCGTTGGTACACGAGAACGTTACTGATGAGGAGATCGCCAGAATTGTGTCCAAGTGGACTGGAATCCCTGTTGCGAGACTGACAGAGGGGGAGCGGATGAAGATCCTCGGCCTGGAAGATCAGCTTCATAGACGGGTAATCGGACAAAATGAAGCGGTTTCACTGGTTTCTGATGCGATTATCCGTTCAAAGGCAGGAATTAAGGATCCCACAAAACCGATTGGCTCTTTTCTGTTTCTGGGTCCGACCGGTGTCGGAAAGACAGAACTTGCAAAAACTTTGGCAAGACAGCTTTTTGATGATGAGAACAACATGGTTCGTATTGATATGAGTGAATATATGGAGAAATACTCCGTATCGCGTCTGATCGGAGCACCTCCGGGATATGTGGGCTATGAAGAAGGCGGCCAGCTCACAGAAGCGGTTCGCAGAAAACCATATTCAGTCGTTCTTTTCGATGAGATCGAAAAGGCGCATCCCGATGTATTTAATGTTTTGCTTCAAGTTCTGGATGACGGGCGGATTACCGATTCACAAGGCCGCACCGTTGACTTTAAGAATACGATCCTCATCATGACCTCCAATATTGGTTCTTCCTATCTTCTAGATGGGATTCGTTCTGACGGCAGCATCAGCGAAGAGGCGCAGCAGATGGTTCATAATGATCTGCGGTCACACTTCCGTCCGGAGTTTCTGAACCGGCTGGATGAGATTATCCTATTTAAACCTCTGACGCAAGACAACATCGGGGATATTGTGGACCTTCTGATGGAAGAGCTCAACCAGAGACTGGGGACACAAGAGTTGTCTATCGAACTTACAGACAGAGCGAAAAGGTTTATTGTTCTTGGCGGGTATGATCCCGTGTATGGGGCAAGACCGCTGAAACGTTATATACAGAAAAATGTTGAGACACTGACTGCAAAGCTGATTCTGGAAGGCTCTGTCCACACAGGAGATACAGTTTTGATTGACGTCAGAGATGATAAGCTGGAGGCGATGATTAAACCTCAGGTTGAGGTGGTATCGTGATGCCAAAAGATCCCTATATGCTGCTGAGTTTTGTGAATACGCAGCTGCGGGATACGTACCATTCACTCTCTGATCTCTGCCAGAGCTTCCAAGTAAAAGAAAGAGAGATCATTGACAAGCTGTCAGCAGTTGACTACGATTATGATGAAAAATTAAATCAGTTTGTATAAAAGTATTAAAACTGGCTGCCGCACTGCGGCGGCCTTTTCTATTTACAGAAAACCCGCTTTCGTTTATACTTAAAGGGACTTTGGAGGTTAGACATGGAAAGTAAACAGGATACAGTTTCTTATAAAAGTTTTGCACAGGTCTATGACCTGTTTATGAATGATATTCCATACAGGGAATGGTCCGCGTATGTTCTGGGTCTTCTGAGGGAATATGGAATCAATGACGGTCTTGTTCTGGAGCTGGGCTGTGGAACCGGCAGTATGACAGAACTTTTGGCGGCGGGTGGTTATGACATGATTGGTGTAGATAATTCCGAAGATATGCTGGAGATCGCCATGGATAAGCGTGTGTCTTCCGGGCATGATATTTTGTATCTGCTGCAGGATATGCGTGAATTCGAACTGTATGGTACGGTTCGGGCGGTCGTAAGCATCTGTGATTCGATGAATTATATACGAAAGGAGAGGGATTTGCTTGAGGTGTTTGGACTGGTGAACAATTATCTGGATCCAAAAGGATACTTTATCTTTGATCTGAACACCATCTTTAAGTATGAGCAGATCGGTGACTCTACAATCGCGGAGAACCGAGATGAGGCCAGTTTCATATGGGATAATTACTATGACAAAGATTCCTGTGTCAATGAATATGATCTGGCTCTTTTTATTCCCGAGGGGGATCGGGGACTGTACCGCAAATACGAAGAGGTGCATATCCAAAAGGCGTATTCTCTGGATACCGTAAAAGAGTTGATTTTGGAGGCGGGGATGAAGTTTGTAACTGCATATGATGCATTTACCCATGATCCGGTAAAAGCGGACAGCGAGCGCATCTACGTGATTGCGCAGGAGAATGGAAAATAACCATAAAGGAGACGGATATAGATGGATTATATTGTACGAGCAACGGCAGCGGACGGGCAGATTCGTGCATTTGCCGCGACAACGAGAGATATGGTGGAGACGGCAAGAGCGGATCACAACACCAGTCCTGTGGCGACAGCGGCACTGGGAAGACTTCTGACTGCGGGAGCCATGATGGGAATTATGATGAAAGGTGATCAAGATATCCTGACTTTGCAGATTCGCGGAGACGGGCCGATTCAGGGGATTACAGTTACGGCAGATTCGAAGGGAAGAGCGAAAGGGTATGTGATAAACCCAAGTGTCATCCTGCCGGCAAACAGTATCGGAAAACTGGATGTCGGAGGAGCTGTTGGACACGGATATTTTCGGGTCATCAAAGATATGGGATTGAAAGAACCGTATACGGGACAGGTAGAACTGCAGACCGGAGAGATCGGTGACGATCTGACTTATTATTTCGCGGCAAGCGAGCAGACTCCTTCTTCTGTGGGACTGGGTGTTTTGATGGAAAAAAATAATACCGTAAAGCAGGCAGGGGGATTTATCGTTCAGCTGATGCCGGATACAGACGAAGCTGTGATCGAAAAACTGGAACAGAATCTTTCCGGAATAAAATCCGTCACTTCGATGCTGGAACAAGGTGACACACCAAAGATGATTCTGGAAACCGTGCTGCATGGGATGGATATGGAGATTAATGAAATTCTGCCGACAAGCTTTTATTGTAACTGTGACAGAGATCGTGTGTCGAAAGCACTGGTCAGTGTCGGAAAAGAAGAGCTTGAAGATATGATAAGTGAAGGAAAGGATGTTGAACTGAAGTGCCAGTTCTGTAACAGCAGTTATGTTTTTAATGTTGAGGAACTAAAAGGATTACTAAAGAAGGCAAGATAATGTTCGACGAAGGAGATCACATGAATCAGGGATTTGTAAAAATGGCGGCTGCAACACCGGATGTATTGGTTGCAGACTGCGTGGAAAATGCAGTGAAAATTGTGGATAACATACAGGAAATGGCGTCTGCCGGTGCAAAACTTATGGTATTTCCGGAACTTTGCCTGACTGGTTATACCTGCAGTGATTTATTTTGGCAGGAACGGATGATTGACGAGGCACGGACGCAGCTTGGTGTAATCGCAGACCAGACGCGGGAAGTGGATGCGATCATTTTTTTAGGTCTTCCATGGGAAGAATGCGGAAAACTTTATAATGTGGCGGCGGTCATCAGCAGAGGCGAGGTGATCGGAATCGTTCCGAAGAAATATCTGCCCAATTATAATGAATTCTATGAGAGACGGCATTTCGAAGGGGGCAATGAAATAGTTCGGATGACTACTTTTGGCAAAAAAGAGGTTCCATTTGGCATGAATCTCTTATTTCAATGTGATGAGATGCCCCGTCTTACTGCAGCAGCAGAGATCTGTGAAGATCTCTGGTCACCAAACCCTCCAAGTACTGCACATGCCATGGCCGGAGCAACCATAGTGGCAAATCTGTCTGCCAGCGATGAGACCATTGGCAAGGACAGCTACAGGAAAAGTCTGGTGAACGCCACGTCTGCCCGTCTTGTCTGCGCCTATCTTTATGCCGCCGCAGGGGAGGGAGAATCGACCACGGATCTGGTGTTTGGCGGTCAAAATCTGATCAGTGAAAACGGCAGGTTACTCTCTGAGGCTCCAAGATTCGAAAACGGGATCATTTACGCGGATATTGATGTGGATTATCTTGCCGGCGAGAGGAGACGGATGACCACATATCCTGCATGGAAGCGGGATGGTTATCAGGTGGTTAAGTTCCATCTTGAGATGGGGGAGACGAAGCTTGCCAGAAGGTTTGCCCCCTGGCCTTTTGTTCCGGAAGATCAGGCACTTCGAGATGAAAGATGCGATGAAATATTGAATATTCAGGCAATGGGACTGAAAAAGAGACTGGCACATACAAAGAGCAGATGTGCCGTAATTGGCATCTCCGGAGGGCTGGATTCCACACTGGCACTTTTGGTTACAACCCGTGCCTTTGACATGCTGGGAATCGACCGCTCGAATATCCTCTGTGTTACTATGCCCTGCTTTGGTACGACGGACCGAACCTATCGCAATGCCTGTGAGTTGACGCACATCATAGGTGCAGCGCTCATGGAAATTGATATCAGGAAATCGGTACTTCAGCATTTTGAAGATATTGGGCAGAACTTCGAAAACCATAATGTGACCTTTGAAAATGCACAGGCCAGGGAGAGGACACAGGTCCTCATGGATCTGGCAAATCAGAGAAACGGACTGGTGGTGGGAACCGGAGATTTGTCGGAGCTCGCACTTGGATGGGCTACTTACAACGGCGATCATATGTCTATGTATGCGGTCAATGCTTCTGTGCCGAAAACCCTTGTGAGACATCTGGTGAATTATTATGCGGTTACTTGCCAAGATGAGAAACTGGAATCTATCCTGATGGACGTGCTGGACACACCGGTAAGCCCTGAGCTGCTCCCGCCAAAAGACGGTGTCATAGCCCAAAAGACAGAGGATCTGGTCGGGCCATATGAACTTCATGACTTTTTCTTATACTATATGCTCCGCATGGGATATGAGCCTGCAAAGATCCTCCGGATTGCAAAACTCGCATTTTCAGATAAATACGATGAAAAGACGATACGAAAATGGCTGGAAACTTTTTACCGCCGTTTTTTTGCACAGCAGTTTAAACGATCCTGCCTTCCGGACGGACCGAAGGTCGGTTCTGTCGCGGTATCGCCGAGAGGAGATCTTCGCATGCCAAGCGATGCGTGCGTCCGGATCTGGTTAGATCAACTGGAGAACCTGTAACAGCACGAAACGTATAACCTTTTGACCCTGAAGATATTTATGAAACTACGGTTTCATAATGTGTGCAGGAGATGCATACACTTAGTTAGCCGCTAATTCAGACGTGCCTGGCATGTCTGAATCCAGTTTTGTGATGAAAGGGAGAGGTATATGTATGAACAGATGTCTCCTACAGAAGTGGAAAAGAAATTAGATACGAATCTGCAGCAGGGGCTTTCGAATGCGGAAGCAGCACGCAGAAGCAAAGAGAACGGGTATAATGTACTGGCAGAACCAAAGAAGAAGTCGGTGTTTACTATGTTTGCGGAACAGTTGAATGATCCTTTGATCTTTATTCTTCTGATCGCGGCCGGGATTTCTATGGCGATGCGGGAGATGAGTGATGCGGGGATTATATTTGCCGTCATCATCATGAACGGTGTGGTCGGAGTTGTACAGGAGGGAAAAGCCCAGAAAGCCTTGGAGGCTTTGAAGAAGATGACCAGCCCAACTGCGATTGTAAAAAGAGAAGGCGTTTACAAAGAGACTGAGGCGGCTGATCTTGTATGCGGGGATGTTGTCTCTCTCGAAACCGGCTGTCAGATACCGGCCGATATTCGGCTGATTTCCTGTTATAGTATTAAAACGGATGAGTCAGCACTGACCGGGGAATCTCTTCCGGTTCAGAAAACATCAGAATCGATTTTGGGAGAGAAACTCTCACTTGGAGATATGAAGAATATAGCCTTCATGTCCACAAATGTTGTTTACGGTCGGGGTGAAGGCGTGGTCACGGCTGCGGGGATGCACACGGAGATCGGAAAGATTGCCGGCATGCTGCATGGCGGTCACGAAGAGCCGACACCTTTACAGCGCAGACTGGGTGAAATCGGAAAGATTTTGAGTGCCTGTGCGGTGATTTTATGTGCTGCGCTTTTTGTTATCGCGGTGATTCAGCACAGGAATGTTCCAGAAATGCTGATCACGGCTATTTCTCTTGCGGTTGCCGCGGTTCCGGAAGGGCTTCCGGCGATCGTGACAATCGTGTTGGCACTGAGTGTTTCCAGAATGGTGAAAGTCAATACAATTGTCCGCAGACTTCCTGCTGTAGAGACTTTGGGTTCTGTGAATGTTGTCTGCTCGGATAAGACGGGAACACTGACTCAGAATAAGATGAAAGTGGTTTCGTGTTATACGGATCAGAAGAGCCTGGACTTGGAACAGCTGGATCCTTCGAAGAACCGGGAATTCCTGGAGGGTTTCGTGCTATGTAACGATGCTATCATCTCCGGCGGAGTATCTATGGGTGATCCCACGGAAATTGCACTGATGGATATGGGAGCACATTTTGGCATCAGCAAGATAAAGTTGGAAGATGAATACAAAAGAGTCGATGAGCTTCCCTTTGATTCCAAGCGTAAGATGATGACAACAGTTCATCAAAATGGGGGGAATAGAGTTTCTTACACGAAAGGGTCCAGTGACGTTCTCATAAACCGCTGTACAAGAGTTTTAAAAAAGGGCGAGATTGTAGCGATTACAGAAGAAGACAGAATACAGGTCGCACAGGCAACCCGTGATATGAGCAGTCAGGCACTGCGCGTGCTTGGACTTGCAATGAGGCCGCAGGCCGCTTCGCCAGAGGAGAACAATCTGGTGTTCATCGGACTTGCCGGGATGATCGATCCGCCGAGGGAAGAGGCAAAAGAAGCCATATCCGTATTCCGGCATGCCGGCGTAAAGACAGTTATGATCACCGGAGATCATGTGGAAACTGCATTTGCCATAGCAAAACAGCTGGGAATTGCAAGGTCGATGCACGAGTGTATCACCGGAGATGAGATCGAAAAAATGTCGGATGAAGACTTGAAAGAAAGATGCGAGAGCTTAAGCGTCTTTGCCAGGGTTTCGCCTACGCACAAGGTGCGGATTGTAAAAGCATTCCGTGCCAGGGGAAATATAGCCGCCATGACAGGAGACGGTGTAAATGATGCGCCATCTTTGAAATCCGCCGATATTGGAATTGCCATGGGAAAGTGTGGCACAGACGTAGCGAAGAATGCAGCTGATATCATTCTCACAGATGATAATTTTGCCACGATTGAAAAGGCAATCGAAGAGGGAAGGGGAATCTATGAGAATATCAAAAAATCCGTGCTGTTTCTTCTGTCATCCAACTTTGGTGAAATTATCACCATGTTTCTGGCCGTAACCGCAGGCCTCAGTTCTCCCCTGAAAGCCAGCCATATTCTTTGGGTGAATCTGATTACAGACTCACTTCCGGCACTGGCACTTGGTGTGGATGAAAATGACGGAAAGATGCTTATGGAAAAGCCGCCGCGCAGCGCTGCAGAGAGTCTGTTTGCCGGCGGAGGCTTATTTTGCACATTGTTCTATGGATGCCTGATTGCAGCGATCAGCCTGATCGCATTTTTCAGTGTACCCTATGCATTTTTAAACGGTCAAGGGGCGGCGTTCACATTGAGCAATATCAAAGCAGCCCTTTCTTATGAGGAGATTCTGATGCGTGCTCAGACTTATGCCTTTACGGTTCTCGGAATATCAGAACTGTTTCATGCAATTGGAATGAGAAACGTGGAAAAATCATTTTTTACGAACCATCCATTTTCGAATAAACTGATGATAGTAGCCTTCACGGTTGGGATTGCCCTTCAGATGCTGGTGACTGAGATTCCATATTTCAATCTTGCCTTTGAAACTGTGCATCTGTCATTTGGCGAATGGGTGGGTCTGACCTTTTTGTCTTCTATGCCGTTAATTGCCCATGAGATGTTGCTTTTTAATCCTGTATCCTGGTTAAAAAAACTTCATAAAAGCAAGGACAATAAGGAGAATGCCACTGAGCCAGGAAAGATCTGATTTCAGTTTATCAGCTATGAGATTACCCGAGAGGCAGCCAAAAAAGATTGCACATGCACCCACCGCGAGTGACAGTATTACCGTACAACTGATGTTAAGAGGAAGTACCCCGGCTCCGAAACCGACGGCGGCACTGTCCAGTGAAAGTGCGACTCCCAGAGATATAGCCTCTCTGGGGGAAAGGGTGTGACTCTGATCCATGTCGGCTTTGTCGGGGTCAGCATAGACCGTCAGTATAAAGCGAAAGTGCATGAATGAAAAGTGTATATATGGTGCCGTGGGCTGGTTTTTTCTGATCAGAGTTTTCAGATAGCTGTCGAAAAGTTTTAGAATTCCCAACCCGAATAAAATTGCAAAACAAAAAATCCTGATCAGCTGCTGTGGCAGGTAAGGACTGATTACCCTGCCTAAGGACAGGAAAATCAGCAGGATCCCACCGGAAATGAAATCCATCAGAGCAGCTGACAGGAAAGGAATTTTTATTTTATTTGTGCCGTAGGCAAAGCATGCTACAAAGGTATCTATGGAAAGTGCTGTCACAAGCACCAGTGATTCGAGAATAAGAGATAGAGATATCACATTTACTTACCCCACGATAAACTTTTTACTTATAATATGATAAAAAAAATAAAAAGTTACGCATTTCATGCAGGCATAAAATGCGTAACTTTTTTATTTGCTTACTTCGGCTTTTGAAAGTGCTGATTTTACAGCATCCAAAAGAAGCATGGAAGTATATTTATTGTCATCAGAATATTTTATGTTCTCTGTAGACTGTGTTGCATAAATCTGGCTTGCTATGTCTTCTAAGGTGGGTTCCATCAGAGGATACATGGCAGTAGTAACGTCACTTAGGTTTATCAGTTCAACAGAATTGATATGATCTTTATCTACAGTCACCTGTACGTCGAATGAGTTGCCATTTAATTCGATGGAAGACGTATAGACACCTGGTGTATACTGGTTGACCGAGGTGGAAACTGTAGCTTCCGAATTCGGTTCCCTGGAATTCTTACCATGAAACATCACGACAAGCAGTATGACAGCTACCAC
>ENA-UOOI01002457-UOOI01002457.1-fermentation-metagenome-genome-assembly--contig:-NODE-2457-length-16079-cov-3.477159_pt1 | contig 16079 bp, 18 predicted proteins | sample MGYA00245779_ERZ724027 | MGnify/ENA primary metagenome ERZ724027 (study PRJEB28704, sample SAMN03018318) | fermentation metagenome | biome: anthropogenic terrestrial biome; feature: soil; material...
GCCTGTCCTTCCCACTTACGGGCTGACAGGCGCAAAACATTACCAGAAGCCATCCAAATGCATTTCTGCACTCTGCTTCCAGTCGCTCCTTCTCGCTCAGCTTGCCCCTGACGGAATTTTCTCCTCTTCGCTACAGCCACAGCGAGTAATCTGGCTTTGAGGCAACGCCTCTCACAGTAATGGAAGTTGCGCCGGATTCCCACCGGCTTCCCTCTGATCCGCAAACTGCGGAACTGTGGCTGGTTATATTTTCTGATCGTATCATAACAGACCTGCCATAGGAAGTCAACGTGTCGAAAAAGGGAACACTTCCGTGCTCCCTTTTTATCGCAAACTTTGATTCAGTCCGCAAGCACCAGATGATCAAATACATCCGTTGCCGCAAGTTCCCTTCCCCCCGACACAATCGTTGAAAAGTCCTTGCAGTAAATCCATCCTTCGGTTCCGTCTGTCATATGAATCTGTACCCAGTGCTTGTTATCCGTAGCCAGGAAGGTCACCGGCTCTTGGGAGGGTTCGATTTGAGTCGTATCTGCCTTCTGATCCGGCTTTGCATAAACCGTCAGACCCCGCTTCAGGGTAACCACTGCCGCTGGATCCTGCAATGGAATGTACTGGCTCTGAGGCACCTCTGCCAGCTTTCCGTTCTTCATGGTGTAAGGGAAGGTAGCACACCAGGTCTGGAGCAGACTCAACCGCCCCACCGCCATCACGTTGCCGTTGCCATCCCGCTGGCTGTCCTCATCGTCGGGGAAACCAGGAAGTGACCCCAAGGATTCCAGTTCTCCATCCTTGTAGTGGAGATACCAGGTCACAGGATCATCGCTGGGGCCGTAATCCAGCAACGCAATCTCCAGCGCCTTGTCCGACGAATCCAGGTCAGTGATAAAATACTGCTCTTCGTCCGGGCTCTCCAGGTAGATTTGATAGGCCTGTAGGGGGTTTTCCGCATCAGGTTCGGCCAGCTCCTTCCCATTGATCACAATACTGTTAAGCACGTACTCGATCCAGTCACTGGTGCCATCACTGGTATCCCGTTTTTTTATGGAAACCTTCAGAGTATCCAGTTTGCCGTCTCCGTCCAGATCAACCGTTACGTCTTGGTTCATCTTCTCTGCCACCAGGTAATCATTAGACGCATTGGGCAGCTCCTCCGATTTTCCACGCTCTTCTGTGCTATTCTGCGTCACCCCAGAGACTACGCTAGAGCCGTTTTCGGCGGGGCTAGATTGGGTTCGGCAGCCAGAACAACTAAGTATCATCAAACAAGACAGCAGACCCGCTGTCAATGCAATCATTCGTTTCATCACAACTTCTCCTTGTGCACCAGGTGGGTAGCTGATGATTGCACTGTATCACATCACCTCTGTAATTACCAGTAAAAAAGCGGTATCAACGGTATCATTTTCTCAAAAAGTGCATATATGTCTCCATTCCTTAATATTTCTGCACCCTTTTTGTTCGATTTGTCTTTTTTATTTTTCTATACTCTCCTCTGTCACCGTTCTCCCAGGAAGATTCTTCTTGACAATTCGACAAACTTCTGCTATTTTTTATACTAATAAAAGGGAGTAGTTGGCGCAGAAATGCGTTTGCGAGGCCGTCAATCCCGATTTTCCGCCTGAAGCGCGTAAAATCCGGCCCGTAACGAAGCAGCGAGACTTTTGTTGTAATTTTTTATTGCAACAAAGTAGTCTCGTTTTTTGTTGCAAAATTTTGGATGTGCAAATGGAGGAATGTAAATGACGATCTTATTGCAGTGTCTTCTGCTGATCCTTGGCTTTGTCATGCTGGTTAAGGGTGCAGACTGGTTCGTAGATGGCTCAGCCGGAATTGCGGACTGCTTCGGCATCCCGCAACTGGTCATTGGCCTGACCATCGTGGCCATGGGTACCAGCGCCCCAGAGGCAGCTGTCAGCATCACCGCCGCTTTGAAGGGCAGTGCCGCCATCACGATTGGCAACATCGTGGGCAGTAATATCCTCAACATACTGATTATTCTGGGTATCTCTGCCTGTATCGTTCCTGTGGCCGTTTCCAAGTCTACCATCCGGATCGAGCTGCCCTACATGATCCTGATCTCCGGTCTGCTTCTGGTGCTAGGCTACACTGGAAGCGAAATCGTCCTGTGGGAGGGCATTGTGCTCTGGGCTGCTTTTCTGCTCTACCTGACCTACCTCTTCTTCATGGCTAAGAAAAACCGGGAAGAAGTACAGGAGGAACAGACCAAATCTCCACTATGGAAACTCTTCCTCTTGGCCGCCTTCGGATTGGTTCTAGTGGTCTGGGGCAGCGATGTAACCGTAAACGCCGCTACTGCCCTGGCAAATGAGTTTGGGCTCAGCGAACGCTTTATTGGCCTGACCATTGTGGCTCTAGGCACCTCTCTGCCTGAGCTGTTTACCTCAGTTAACGCAGCCAGAAAGGGCAAGGCAGATATTGCCATCGGCAACATTGTAGGCAGCAATATCTTCAACATTCTCTTTGTCGTGGGTACCGCAGCCCTGATCACTCCGGTCTACTTTGCCCCCAACTTCCTCATTGATTCCCTTGTGGCTATCGCATCCGGTTTCTTGTTACTCTTCGCCGTACTGCGCAAGAAACAACTCTCTCGCCCCGCTGGCATTCTGATGCTGGTAGCTTATGCGAGTTATTTTGCCTACCTGTTAAACTCCTGATCGCAACATAATTGCCGGCAACGAGATCTTTTTTCTCATTGCCGGCAATTTCTATGTGGAATATTTGATTGCATATTTCCTAACTGCTGCCTGATCGGCTTCCTCATTTACCCACAACTCCTTTCCGCTGTGCCGCTTCTGCTGCCACCGGGCGGTGCGCGCCATTCCCCACTGGATCATCTCCAGCACATCCTCGCAGTCCATGTACACACAAGGAACATGGCTCACAGGGCATATGGAAGTCCTAACACCGTGATGATGGCAGCTGCCACAATGAATCCCATCTTATTCGGATCCTTTCGTTTCCGGTTACGCTACATTTTCTTTGCTGGATCAGCGATTATGGCTCATGAAAGCCCGTGAGGGAATACACCACCCACCCAGCAACATTCACCGCATGGTCTCCGATTCGCTCCAGGTACTTGGACACCATCAGCAGATCCACACATACCGCGCCGGAATTCGGATACTGGGTCAAAATCCCCACCAGTTCCTCCCGTACCTTACCGAACAGATCATCTACCACATCGTCATAAGCAATTACGGCCTGAGCCAGACGCAGATCTTTGGCCACGAAGGACGCTATGCTGTCCGTCACCATTTTCGTAACCGCTACTGTCATCTTCTTGATATGAATGCGGTTGATGACATCCTCATCCTTGATGAAACGAATGATCTCCGTAATATCCCACGCCTGATCCCCAATCCGCTGCATATCGTAGATCATCTTCAGCGCCGATGAAATAACACGCAAGTCTCGTGCCACTGGCTGCTGCTGGAGCAGTAATTTCATGCATAAATTCTCTACATCCCGCTCCTTCCGCGCAATTTTTTCGTACAAATCCTGAGTCTTGCGAATCGCCTCACAGGCTTCCTCTGTCTCAAACAGTGCTTCGGTGGCCGAGTTGATGGCACTTTCGCATAAGGTTCCCATCTCTGTCAGCTCACTGTTCAGCAACTCCAACTGCTCGTCAAAGTGATTTCTCATCAACCAAACCTCCCTGTAATGTAGTCCTCTGTCCGGCGATCCCTGGGCATGGAGAATATCTGCTCCGTGGAACCGTACTCGATCACCTCTCCCAGTAGGAAGAACGCCGTCTGATCGGAGATGCGCACCGCCTGCTGCATGTTATGAGTCACCATGATAATGGTGTACTTCTGCTTCAGCTCCGTTACCAGATCCTCAATCTTCGAGGTGGACACCGGGTCCAATGCACTGGTAGGCTCATCCATCAGCAGCACCTCCGGCTCTACCGCCAAGGCTCTGGCGATGCACAGCCGCTGCTGCTGACCACCGCTCATGCCTAGTGCGCTCTTTTTCAGCCGATCTTTTACCTCTTCCCAGATGGCTGCCCCCCGCAGGGATCGCTCTACTATGTCGTCCAGCTCTGCCTTTCGCCGCACCCCATGGGTACGAGGACCAAAGGCCACGTTATCGTAGATGCTCATGGGAAACGGATTTGGTTTTTGGAACACCATGCCTACCCGTTTCCGCAGCAGGTTCAAATCCATGCTTCCGTAAATATCCATACCGTCCAGCCGCATATCCCCGGTGATCCGGCAGCCCTCAATCAAGTCGTTCATCCGGTTTAAGGATTTCAGCAGTGTGGATTTCCCGCAGCCAGAAGGTCCGATGAATGCGGTAATCTGATTGGCAGGCAGGTTCAGATTCACATCCTTCAAGGCGTGAAATTCACCATACCACAGGTCCGCATGCTCTATTGTTATCTTATTTATCATTACTGCAATCCTTTCGCTAATCTCTTGGCTATCAGACCGGATACTCCGTTGAGCAGTACCACCATGATCAAAAGAATGACTGCGGTTCCGTAGGCCTGGTCGGTATACAGTCCTTCCGAAAGCAGCAGGTACATGTGCACCGACAGAGTTCGGCCCGATGCGAACAGACCGTCCGCTACACCTGCTACGGTGCCCGCGGTATACATCAGCGCTGCCGTCTCACCAACGACTCTACCCATCCCAAGAATAATACCGGAGAGGATCCCCGGCACTGCCGAGGGCAGAACAATCTTGAACACGGTACGCAGTCTTCCTGCGCCCAAGGCAAAGCTGCCCTCTCGGAAGGAATCCGGCACCGATTTCAGCGCCTCTTCTGTGGTACGCATGATCACAGGAAGAATCATAATCGCCAGGGTCAGGCCACCGGACAGGATGGAGTATTTAAACCCACAGGCAATGACCAGCATTAGATAGCCAAACAGGCCGTACACAATAGAGGGAATGCCGGAGAGCGTCTCCGCCGTGATGCGAACCAGGCTCACCAACTTGCTGCCCCGTTTGGCGTATTCCACCAGATAAATCGCAGAGCCAATTCCTAAGGGCACTGCAATGATCAGGGACAATGCAGTAATAATCACGGTGTTGATAATCGCGGGCATCATGGATACGTTTTCACTGTTGTATTCCCACGCAAAGAGACTGGGACGCAGATGAGGAATCCCCATAACCAGGATGTAACCGATCAGCGCAATCAGCGCTCCCACTGTAATCACCGCCGAAAGAATCAACAGGATCAGAATTGCCAGTGAGCCTGGGGTCTTGCGATAGGCCGCCAGCTTTTGCCTCAGGGTTTGCCGTTTAATCGACGCCGGATGATCCTTACGGTTCTCTCTTGGCAATGCTACGCTTTTCTGATTCATGCCTTCTCCCCCCTCTTCAACAGGGAGAAGGACAGGTTGATGATCAGGATGAACACAAACAACACCACTGCCGTTGCAATCAGCGCTTCCCTGTGCAAATCCACTGCATAGCCCATCTCCAACACAATATTTGCCGTCATGGTGCGGACACCACGGAGCAATCCCTGGGGCATCATGGCCTGGTTCCCGGCCACCATAATCACCGCCATAGTTTCTCCGATGGCTCTGCCAATCCCCAGCACCACGCCCGCCAGAACACCGCTCTTGGCCGCTGGGAGCACTGCCGCAAATACGCTGCGTTCCCGGGTAGCGCCCAGGGCCAGTGCCCCTTCGTAATAGCTTCTGGGTACCGCTCGGATGGCCGATTCTGCTACCCCGATAATGGTGGGCAAAATCATCAATCCCAACAGCAGGGATGCGGTGAGCATACTCTTTCCGCTTCCACCAAATAGGTTCTGCATGATAGGGACGATCACGACCAGCCCAAAGAATCCGTACACCACCGAGGGAATCCCGGCTAACAGATCCACTGCCGGCTTCACAATCCGGTACAGCGCCGGAGGACAGAACTCTGCCAGAAATACCGCGCACAACAGTCCGATGGGTACGCCTGCAAGGATCGCTCCCCCGGTCACATAGATGCTGCCTAGGATCATGGGGAAGATTCCGTAGATATCATTCAGCGGCTTCCATTTTCCTCCGAACAAGAAGTCCAGCACTCCGATCTTACCAATGGCGGAAAAGCCGTTGGTAAAGAGGAAGACGCAGATCAACGCCACTGCCATGATCGAGGTACATGCGGCCAACAGAAAGACTACTTTCATGCCCCGCTCTTTCAACTGTTTCATGCTCTCCTCCTAAGGAGGGCCGGGTTCACATGGGCAAACCCGGCAGCTCCCTTCGCTTACTGGGCCAGTTTGGACCATTCGGTGGTTTCCCCAGTGAAGATGCTGTTGACCTGCTCACTGGTCATCTCATCCTGGGTGTTCTCTTTGTTGACAACCACTGCAATGCCGTCCTTGGCGATAACCTGGGATTTCAGCCCCTTTTCCGTTTCGCTCTCGTCTAGCTCACGAGATGCCATAGCGATGTCACACACACCCTCCGCAGTGGAAGTTATACCGGTGGTGGAGTCGCTTTCCTGAATCTCAATCTTTGCCTTGGTGTTCACTTTCAGATAGGCTTCCTTCAGCTTTTCCATAACCGGGGTAACAGAGGAGGAACCTGCCACTACAATGCTGCCTTCCACGCCGGAAGTCGTAAAGTCACCGGTGTTCTCCTGGCTGATGTAGCCATTGTCCTCGACGACCTTCTGTCCATCTGCGCTGAGGATATAGTCTATGAAGTCCTGCGCCACATCACTTACTTTATCTTTCGTCGCAATGTTGAAGGGACGGGAGATGGTATAGCTGCCGTCTTTGACGTTAGCCGTAGTGACTTCTACCCCATCGATCTTCACTGCTTTCACAGTGTCGTTCATGGAACCAAGGGACACATAGCCAATGGCGCTCTTGTTGCCTTTAATGCTGGCCAGCATCACTGCGGTGCTGTTGGTGACCTCGGCGCTTTCAACCGTATGATCTACTTTATTGCCGTCGGCATCCTTCTCTTCAATACCAAACAGCTCAATAAAGGCACCCCGGGTACCAGAGCCGTCCTCACGGGAGACAACGGTGATGCTGTCATTCTTATTGGTTGCTGCGTTGCTGCCACTATTGGCGTCGTTGTTCGCCTGGGAACCACAGCCAGCTAACACCCCTGCTGTCATCAATACGGAAAGGGTAACTCCTACTAGTCTTTTCATTATCGTTACACTCCTTAGTTCAAGTTATTCCTTTTGGGGGAACAACACTAGCATACCCAAACCATGTTAAATTCAAAATCACAGTCAGGTTAAACCTGCATCAAACCTTCTCCACCTTTATTAAATGCCGGTAAAATATTCCGGGGATAACAAAAGCCACCCAACAGCCTTTTTCATGCTGCCGGGTGGCTCTCTTTCTTTATTTCCAGGTTACAGGGAGTACTTCTCCTGATACCCGTCGTAGATGCTATTAAATTCGTTGTTCCCGTACCTCACCCCATGGAGATACTTGTGGGTGTCAAAGCTGTTGTGAATCACTTCAATCACTGCCACCGCAATATTGGAGCAGTGGTCAGAAATACGCTCATAATTGGACAGCAAGTCGGAGAAAATGAACCCCATTTCAATGGTGCAGATCCCCCGCTGAAGCCGTGCAATATGGTTGGACTTCATCTGTGCCGTCAGTTGGTCGATGACCTGTTCCAGTGGTTCTACTTTGGAGGCAATTTCTATGTCATTCTTTTCATAGGCGTTCACGGTAATGGTGAGAATCTCATCAATCGCACGGGCCAATATCCCCAACTCCCGATTGGCTTCCTCCGTGAAGGAAACCCCTTTGTCATAGATTTCCTTCGCCACCTTAGCCAGGTTTACCGCGTGATCCCCCAGCCGCTCAAAGTCACCGATGACATGGAGCATTTTGGAGATCACCTGAGAGTCTCCCTGGGACAGGGCCTGGGCGGATAGTTTTACCAAATAAGTGCCCAATCGATCCTCAAAGGCATCAATTTCATCCTCTGTCTGGAGCACCAATGCCGCCTTTTTCTCGTTGTATTGGTCAAACAGGCTGTTGGCCAGGAACAGGTTCTCACGGGACAACTCCATCATTTTTCCGGTGGCATTATTACACTCCCGGATCGCCACAGAGGGCGACAGCAACAGCCGCTCGTCCAAAAAGGGCACCACTTCTATCTGTTCTGCTCCCTGCTGCACACCCTTTGCCAGCCATTCCGTGAGTCTCAGCAACTGTTTCCCAAAGGGCATCAGTAGCAGTGTAGCACTGATATTGAACATGGTATGAATCAGCGCGATGGTTACTGGTGAAACCGCCGTGTTAAGGATGCTTAAGTGGACTGCAAACTTCATTATATAAACAACGGGCAGCCAGACTACTGTTCCAATTACGTTGATCATGGTATGCACAATGGCCACTCGTTTGGCCTGCGTATTGGTGCCGATGCAGGAGATCAAAGAGGTAACACAGGTGCCGATATTCTGCCCCATGATAATGGGAATGGCCATGCCGTAAGAGATGCTGCCAGTGAGGGAAAGCGCCTGCAAAACACCGATAGAGGCAGCGGAACTCTGTATGATACCGGTAAAAATCAAACCTACTGCAACCCCAATCAGAGGCTGATTAAACTTCGTCAGTAGCAGCGCAAACTCCGGCGAATCCGCCAAGGGGCTTACTGCATCCGTCATCATTTTCATGCCGTAAATCAGCACTGCAAAGCCAACAAAAACCGTGCCAATGCTCTTTCTCTGGTCATTTTTCGACAGCATAGCCATCAAAATGCCGATGAGGGCAATAATCGGTGAAAAATTCTCCGGTTTCAGCAAGTTGATCCAGACACTGTCACTTTGAATGCCGGAAAGGCTTAGAATCCAAGATGTCAGGGTGGTACCAATATTCGCGCCAAAGATCACGTTTAGGGTCTGCGAAAACTGCATGATCCCAGAGTTCACCAAACCCACCAGCATAACAGTAACCGCCGAGGAAGACTGAACCGCAATGGTAATCACTGCACCAAGACCTAGGCTGAGAAGTGGATTGGCAGTCATCTTTTTCAACAGGTGTTCCAGCTTGCCACCTGCCATCTTCTCCAAACTGCCCGACATGACGTTCATGCCAAATAAGAAGAAGGTCAGGCCACCGATCAGCATGATAAACGAAAAAATGTTCATGGATTCGCTCTCCTTGGCTCAGTTTTTTAGTCATAGAACATAATTGTATCGAATCAAAGTTAAATCTGTCACCCCGCTTTTGTTAAATCTATGTAAAATAGGCAGTCCCAGTCATCTCACTGGAACTGCCTATATTATCCCTTTGGAAAGCAAATGGAAATTATGGTTCCCTTTCCCACTTCGCTCTCTACGTTAATTTTTGCGTTGTGATAGGCTGCTCCGTGCTTTACGATGGAAAGCCCTAAACCGGTACCGCCTACCTCTTTGGAATGGCTTTTATCCACCCGGTAGAACCGTTCGAAAATACGATCCAATTCCCCACTCGGAATGCCAATCCCGCTATCCGCTACCTTTAACGTCACCCATCCTGGGTCCTCGCTCACGGATACCGTTACCGTTCCATCTTCCTTATTGTACTTGATGGCGTTGTCGCAGAGGTTATAGACGATCTCGTCAATGATCTGCTCCAGTCCCATAAGTACCCCATGGGTTCCTTGCAGCGCAAACCGAATATTCCGCTTCCGCGCTGCGTGCTCTAAGTGGGACAGCACACCCTCACAGGTTTCGTACAGGTCGATCTTCGTTTTTTGCGGCTGCAACGCCCTCTCCTCTAACTGGGTAAGCCGCATGATATCTCCCACCAGGGTGATCAATCGCTGCGCCTCATCAAAAATTTTCCCGGAAAACCGTTTGATGTCCTCAGGCTTAGCTACCCCCTCTCGGATGATCTCTGCGTAGCCAGAAATAGAGGTCAACGGGGTTTTTAGCTCGTGGGACACGTTCGCCGTAAACTCCCGCCGTATGGCATCCTGCTTGGCGTGCTCCAGTTTCAGTTCCTCCATCTGCCGCTGTATCTGCCGATTTTGCCCGTTGATCCGCCGTACTAAGGGCTGCAACTCAGGGTAAACATCACGGTCATCCGGCGCCTCCAGGTCAATTTCGTTAATGGGTTCCGTTACGCTCTTAGACACCCGTGAGGCCAGAAGTACCGACAGCAGAATGGCCAGAAGCAATACAGCCACCATCGCGTAGAACATCCCTATAATCAGCGTCACAGCAGTATACTGAGTGCCGGAGACCCGAATGATCGTGCCGTCATCCAGGCGAATCGCGTAGTTTGTGGTCTTCTCCGACAGGGTATTCGAATACCGACTGCTCTCCCCAATGCCCTGACTCATGGCAGCCTTGACTTCCTCCCGATCTTTATGGTTTTCCATGGTACCTGGATCTGCAATACTGTCATAAAGCACAGTGCCATCGCTATCAATCCAAGTAATTCGGGTGGTACTGGAGGTTTTGCGGTGATTCAGAAATTCAATTCCGTTTTCCTCTACCGCCGCCGCTACATAGGTGGCTTCTTCCTTCATCCCAGAATCGCGCTCCGCAGAGAAGTAACTATAGAGCGAGCACATCGTCAGGGCAAAGCAGGCCACAAACACGGCCATAGCTACCATGAAAATATGTTTGAAAATCTTAGCTTTCAACCGGTTTTCCTCCCAGTTTGTAGCCCACGCCTCGAACCGTCTCGATCAACTCCCCCGCTACGCCCAATTTCTGGCGCAGGGTTCGGATGTGGACGTCTACGGTACGATTCTCCCCATCAAAGGAGTAGCCCCAGATCTCATTCAGCAGCCGATCCCGGGTCAGCACTACGTCGCTATTTTTCAGGAACATACACAGCAGCTCGAACTCTTTGTAGGTCAGCGCAATGTCTTTGCCCCCCACCTTTACAATATGCTTTGCCGGAGAGGCGTACAGCTTGCCAAGGGAGTATTCCTCCTCAGGCGCTGTACTTCTAGTCCGCCGCAGCAGTGCTTTTACCCGTGCAATCAGTTCCATCATACCGAAGGGCTTGGCAATATAGTCGTCCGCACCGTTATCCAACCCGATCACTTTATCGTACTCGCTGCCCTTGGCCGTTACCAGCATAATCGGTACCTGTTTGGTCTCCGGTGCCCGGCGCAGTCGCTTAAGTATGGACAGGCCGTCCTCCTCCGGCAGCATGATGTCCAACATAATCAGGGACGGTGTTCCCTGCTCCATAGCCCCCCAGAACTGAGAGGGCAGCTCAAAGCCTACCGTTTCCAGGCCGCTTTGATTGAGGGTATAGGTCACTAACTCCCGGATGTTCTCATCATCTTCCACCAGGTAAATCATTCCTGTCACCTCCTTACATCAACTGCTGCTCGTTGATAATCAGCTTGAACTGCAATCCCAGCTTTTCTGCGGCCTTCCGGCACATTACCATGCGATTCAGGAATATCTCAAAGTAATCCATCACCGAACTGTGCCGCGTATCTACCGTTAGCTTCAGCTTGATCAGGGTATGGGCTTCGTTGATCTTTAACGCAGACTCCTTCACCGAGTGGTTCACCCGGTCATGGATATCAAAGTGAGTTGGGTCCTGATTCCGCACCCGGCTGCGGTGAACGTCAGATTTATCCGCCAGGATCAACGCCGCCACGATATGATTCACCGGGGTACCGGTACCCTCGTCGTGGTTGCCAATCGCCGTTACAATCGTTGCAATATCCTGAGGGTCCATTTTCAAGCCATTTAACAGCTGAAATGCCATAACCGCTCCGCTTTGGCTGTGATCTATTCGATTTACCAGGTTCCCGATGTCGTGTAGGTAAGCTGCAATCTGCACCAGCTCTATATCATGTTCGGGATGCCCCAGCGTCTCTAAGACATACTTCGCTCTCGCCGCCACACGTCCCACATGTGGAAAACTGTGCTCAGTGAATCCGAGGGTACGCAGCGCTTTGTCTGCCTCCCTGATGTAGGTCTGTATGGAGGGGAGCTGTTTGATTTCTTCATATCTCAATTTGTAATTCCTCCCATGCTAAAATAATATCATAAGGCCTTTTCGTTAAAAATGACACCTTCCAGTCGTTAAATTTTTGTTAAATAACGAGATTTCCTTACAAACAAAACTGATCTTCCCCGTTTTATCGTTCCACATTTGCATCTGCCATGACCCCACTTTAACCACTGTCTACTATGCCTATATTCTGTCAAAGTCTTTGAACTATGTCAATACTGCTATGCACTCTGCTTACTATGCGTCAAAATAAAGAAGAAAAGTTCTGAATCCTTTCGAATCCAGAACTTTTGGTGGAGATATGCGGGATCGAACCGCAGACCTCTTGAATGCCATTCAAGCGCTCTCCCAGCTGAGCTATACCCCCATACAAAGAGATCAGTATTGGGTTTTCCTGACCCCACGACAACCAATATTATAATCAAAGGTACCTGCCCTGTCAAGCTATTTTCGCCATTTTTTTCTTTTTTTGTTTCTGCATCTTCGCCAAACCCGAACCATTTCTGCACCCGCCCCTCCCCTGCCTCATAGTTTATATAGGAGGAGGTGTCATCATGTCAGGACAATGGTCCGGCGGCATGCTGGTAACCACAGCTGCAATCATCTCACTGCAAATTGCTCAAGGGCGTTCCGCAGATGAGTTGAGTTTGTTAGCTGCCTTTTTCACCGTTCTAGGTGACAATCTCGCTTTGATTGCAGAGCAACTGCCAGAGGACACGGCAGCATTACCCGCAGGCAATTCCGGCAATACCACTGCCACGGTAACAGAAGACACCAACGCTACCGCCGTTGACAAACGCAACACTAAACTTATTTAAAAAAGCCGTATGCCAATTACGACATACGGCTTTTCAACGCACGAATTAGAAGAAGCAGTTTGAATTACTTCAGAGCAACCTTGCCGCCAACGCCTTCGATCTTTGCCTTGATATCCTCGCCATCCTCCTTGGAAACAGCTTCCTTCAGAGTGGTGGGAACGCCTTCGACAGCTGCCTTGGCATCAGCCAGACCCAGACCAGTAACTTCGCGGACGATCTTGATGACCTTGATCTTTGTTGCGGCATCGAAGCCTTCCAGAACGACATCAAATTCAGTCTTTTCTTCTGCTGCTTCTGCGACTGCGCCAGCGCCTGCTGCGGGTGCTGCCATAGATGCTGCGGAAACGCCGAATTCTTCTTCCAAAGCCTTGACCAGTTCGGACAGTTCCAGGACGGACAGGTTCTTTACTTCTTCAATCAGAGCAGTAATCTTTTCGCTTGCCATGATAGTAACCTCCTAAAATGTAGATCATTTCATAATCAGATCGGACAATGAATGCCCGAAAAATTGAGCCGAGCGTTATCCGGCTGCGGGAGCCTCCTCAGCGGGAGCGCCACCCTTAGACTCAACGATAGCGGCCAGAACAGCAGCCAAGCTGACGATGGGTGCCAGCAGGGTGCCCATAGCCTGTGCCTGCAGATCCTTCTTGGAAGACAGAGTGGCCAGCTGAGCGATTTCAGTTTCGCTCAGAACCTTACCTTCCATGAAGGCAGCCTTCACATGGAACTTGTCCTTCCCCATCTTCTTCACGTAGTCAGAGATCACTCTGATCGGCGCGATGGGATCGTTTTGGCCAGTGGCCAGAGAGGTCGTTCCATCCAGGACGGAATCCAGTTCCTTCAGACCTACGTCATCCAATGCACGGCGGAGCATGTTGTTTTTCACAACACCGTACTGAACTTCGCTGTTACGCAGTTCGGTACGCAGCTCGGTATCTTCCGCAACGGTGATACCACTGTAGTCCACCAGTACGCCAGACTGCGCGTTTTTCAGCTGCTCCACCAGAGCGGCAACGACGGCTTTCTTTGCTTCCAAAACCTTCGCGTTAGGCATATTGATTTCACCTCACAAAAAGAAAATCCTCCGCGTCAAAAGACAGGAGGACAGCACATTCAAAACATGTTTATGATTTAGAATATGCACTCTCGGCAGGTGGCTTGCGCCTTTACACTTGCGTACCTGCTGTCTTTGAACGCAATTTTGATTATATCACAGGGCAACGGATTTGTCAACCCGATGCCCTGTAAATATTGCTGTACGGGATTAGTTACCCAGCTTGCCGGGGTTCACATGGATGCCAGGACCCATAGTGGATACCACAGTGCAGCTCTTGACATACTGACCCTTTGCTGCTGCGGGCTTTGCCTTGATGATCGCACCGACCAGAGCGTTAAAGTTCTCTTCCAGCTTTTCCGCGCCAAAGGAAACCTTACCCACGGGGCAGTGGATGATGTTTGTCTTGTCCAGACGATACTCGACCTTACCGGCCTTTGCTTCTGCAACTGCTTTGCCAGCGTCAGGAGTAACGGTGCCGGACTTGGGGGAGGGCATCAAACCCTTGGGACCCAGGGTCTTACCCAGACGGCCAACGAACTTCATCATGTCGGGAGTGGCGATGACTACATCGAACTCAAACCAGTTTTCCTTCTGGATCTTTTCCACCAGATCCATTTCGCCTACATAGTCTGCACCGGCGGCCTTAGCTGCCTCTGCCTGTGCGCCCTTGGCGAAGACCAGAACCCGGACACTTTTACCAGTGCCGTTGGGCAGCACGATGGCACCACGAACCTGCTGGTCTGCGTGACGGCCATCAACGCCCAGCTTCATATGCATTTCTACAGTTTCGTCAAACTTTGCCTTGGCGGTCTTGGTGACCAGCTCCAAGGCTTCGTTGGGATCATACAGATTAGCCTGTTCGATCAGCTTGACGCTGTCCTGATATTTTTTACCCTTCTTCATTGTCAACTACCTCCTTATTCACCGACGATGACGCCCATGGAGCGAGCGGTGCCAGCGATCATGGACATGGCAGCCTCCAGGGTAGCAGCGTTCAGGTCAGGCTTCTTCAGTTCTGCGATTTTCTGGACATCGGCCTTGCTGATGGTTGCAACCTTGGTCCGATTGGATTCACCGGAACCGGATTCGATGTTACATGCCTTCTTGATCAGAACTGCTGCGGGGGGAGTCTTGCAGACGAAAGTGAAGGAGCGGTCAGCATAGACGGTGATTTCAACGGGGATAGTCAGACCTACGTCCTTTTTAGTGCGCTCATTAAATTCCTTGGTAAAACCGGCGATATTGATGCCGTGCTGACCCAGAGCGGGACCGACAGGAGGGGCGGGAGTTGCCTTACCTGCGGGGATCTGGAGCTTGACGAAGCCGGTAACTTTCTTTTTAGGTTTCTGTGCCACGAAGAGCACCTCCTTATTATGATTCAAACGTAACAATTAAAACTGAAAATGAGGATTCCAAGTGGTTACTCCTCAACAACACGCTCTACCTGATCCAGCCCCAGTTCCACCGGAGTCTCCCGGTTGAACATGGATGCCACCACGCGGATCCGTTCCTTGACCGTGTCCACCTCTTCCACAACACCGTAGAAGTTGCTGAAGGGACCGTCGGTGATTTTGATCCGGTCACCAGGCTGATAGCCGGAGGTAATTTCGGTACGCTCCACACCCAGTGCTGCGATTTCCTCATCGTCCAGGGGAATGGCATCGTTGCCAGAGCCGACAAAACCGGTCACGCCGCGAATATTACGGAGAATGTGCCAGGTTTCGTCCGTCAGAAGCATTTTCACCAGTACATAGCCGGGAAAGGTTTTGCGTTCATAGGTTTTGGGACCATTATCTGTCATTTCCGTCACCGTTTCCAATGGGATGGTCACTTCATTGATCAGATGGTGCAGATTACGGTTGTCCACATGCTTAATGATGGCACTGGCCACTGTATTCTCGTAACCGGAATAGGTGTGGAGCACATACCATTTTGAATTTTCAGACATTTCCTCACCTTAACCCTTGAACAGATTGATCAGAGCCTTGATTACCGCGGCGGCGACACCGTCAACAATCCAAATAAACGCTCCTACGATCAGGATGCATGCTGCGACCACGAGGCACGCTTTTACCAGTTCCTTCCGTTTCGGCCATACAACCTTCTTCAGTTCCACTTTCATATCGTGGCACCAGCCGGAGAACCGTTTCCATGCGCGAACCAGGGCGTTTGGTTTCTTTGCGTGCTCTTTTTCCTGGGACCCTTTTGCTTTTTTCGCCATTAAAACACACCCTTCTTAAGCTTGTCGTACACTGGGATCACTTGGTTTCGGT
>ENA-UOOI01002458-UOOI01002458.1-fermentation-metagenome-genome-assembly--contig:-NODE-2458-length-16074-cov-46.947125_pt1 | contig 16074 bp, 16 predicted proteins | sample MGYA00245779_ERZ724027 | MGnify/ENA primary metagenome ERZ724027 (study PRJEB28704, sample SAMN03018318) | fermentation metagenome | biome: anthropogenic terrestrial biome; feature: soil...
CTGGCATGCTGATCCGAAGTTATATGAAAGTTTTATAAATGGACTTTTATAAACTGAGAGAGGAATTGTGCAGGGTAACAAATTGCGCATGGAAAAAGGTCCGTCAATCCGACGGACCTTTTTTTGGGCTTTTATTTCTTTTTAAGGATTCCATTTGGGAAAATATCAAATGTTATGCTGCGGGGATACTTTCCTGCCGGGGAAATCGAACGATCCTCCCGCATCTTAATCTCATTGCATCTTCAGTTTTCCTGCTGCAGCGTGATCCAGAATTACGGTTACATTGGGATGCAGCTGAAGGACAGATGCCGGAACATTGGGGGTAATCGGACCCTGCAGGGCTTTTTGTACCGCATCCGCCTTGTCTTCCCCTTTGGCGATCAAAAGAATTTTTCTTGCGTGCATAATGGTTTTAATCCCCATGGATAGCGCCCGGCGGGGAACCTGATCCGCATTGTCAAAAAATCTGGAATTTGCATCAATGGTACTTTGCGTCAATGGTACCACATGGGTAACGGCGTTGAAGGGCGTTCCGGGTTCATTGAATCCGATATGCCCGTTGCGGCCGATCCCCAGTACCTGAAGATCGATGCCTCCCGCTGCTTCCAGTTTTTTTTCATACTCCAGGCATTCCTTTTCCGGATCGGCTGCGGTCCCGTCCGGAAGGGAGGAAGCTTCAGGATCCAGATCCACTGCCTTGAAAAGATTCTCCTGCATAAAATAATAGTAGCTGCAGGGATGATCCTTTGGAAGGCCGACATATTCGTCCAGATTAAAGGTGCGGACATGATTGAAATGGATTTCCCCATCCTGGTATTTCTTCACGAGTCTTTGATACATGCCGATAGGGGTGGAACCCGTGGCAAGTCCCAGTATGGTATCGGGTTTGCTTTCGATTTGATTTACAATCTCCAAAGCGGCCTTTTCATCACAGGCTTTCTCTGTATCGATAAATAACTGCATATTTCTGACCTCCTGATAAAACTATTTCCTGATAGGATTGTCTACATTATAACACAACATCACAATAAATTTAAAATATATTCAATGGCATACTATCGGAGAAGGTTCTTTATGGTATACTGGTAAGGAAACGAGAGAAGTTCCCAGGGGAGGAGGGATCTTTATCCTGAGCAAGGGACAAAGGAATATGATATTCCGGACTTTTACCATACTGTTGGGCAGCTTTATCTATTCCGTGGCGATCAATGCCCTGTTTCTTCCTCATCATCTGCTGAGCGGAGGATTGACCGGCGTAGCGATGATGCTGGAATACTTATTTCATCTGCCAACGGGTCTGTCTGTGGCTGTTTTGAACATCCCCCTGTTTTTTGGAAGCTATCGCATGATCGGCAAGCGCTTTACCTGGCTGAGTGTCGTTGGCATCCTTAGTTCTTCCCTGTTTTTATCCCTGACAAGGGCATGGGTGATCCCGGTAAAGGATCCCATGGTGGCGGCCATTTTCGGCGGGCTGATTTCCGGCATCGGCACGGGTATGGTGATCAAGAACCGGGGATCCCTGGGCGGTACGGATATCATAGCCATTATCATCAACAAATATTTTTCCTTCAGTATCGGCGGCATTGGTCTGGCGATGAACGGCATCATTCTGACGATTGCCGCATTTCTGTTTGATGTGGAAATGGCCATGCTGACCCTGGTTTCCATCTTCGTGGGGAACAAGGTGATTGATTCCATTCAGGAAGGGTTCAATCACAGCAAGACCATTATCATTGTTTCCGATTCCTGTCAGGAAATTGCGGATGAGCTGTTTCGAAAGGTGAAACGGGGCATTACCTTTATTGAAGCAGAAGGCGCTTATACAAAAAAGCAGCGGAAGTTGATCTATATGGTTGTCCGGGTGATGGAGCTCGCCCGGGTGCGGGATATTGTCAAAAGGATTGATCCTGACGCCTTTCTGTCCATTATTGATACCCGTGAGGTGGAGGGAAAAGGATTTTTAAAGGAATGATTGAAAGGGAATGATTGAAAGGGAATGCTTGAAAGGGAATGACTGAAAAAGATCAGATGGAACAAGAACGGATTGAAAAAACGTGGAGGGGAGAAGACAAATGGATTGTAACAAATACGTTGAGGAGCACCGGGAGGATGTGATCCGGTCGGTGCAGGACATCGTACGGATCCCCAGTGTGGAGGCATCCCCGCTGCCGGGGAAGCCATTCGGGAAGAATGTGGATCATGCGCTGCGCAATGCGTTGGCTTTAGCGGAAAGGCTGGGATTCCGCGTAAAGAATATTGACGGATACGCCGGCTTCGCGGAGTTCGGTCAGGGAGACGAGACCATGGCAATTCTCGGTCATCTGGATGTGGTACCGGAGGGAAGCGGATGGACCTGTCCGCCCTATGAGGCCCGAATTGTGGACGGCAGGATGTATGGACGGGGCACGGCGGACGACAAAGGCCCCACCATCGGCGCACTGTATGGCATGAAAGCCGTCATGGAGTCCGGCAGAAAGATGAAGCGGAAGGTCCGGATCATTTTTGGCACGGATGAAGAAAGCGGATGGAAGGACATGGAGACCTATTTCCAAAGGGAGCCCATGCCGGACTTTGGAGTCACGCCGGATGCGGATTATCCAATCATCAATGTGGAAAAGGGAATTCTGGCCTTCAAACTGAAAAAGGACTTTGCCGCGGGGGCGGACTCTGCCGTGAAAATCAAGTCTCTGACGGGAGGACATCGTCCCAATATGGTGCCGGATGAATGCACCTGCTGCTTTCTGCCCACGGGGGATCAGGACAAAATCCTGACGCATCTTCACAGTATGGAGCAGTATTCCGGCTATGAGCTGACCGCCGACTTCTGTGAGGACACGGGGATCCGGATACGATCCAAGGGGGTATCCGCCCATGCGAGCACGCCGGAAAAGGGAAGCAATGCCATTGGCAGAATGCTGGCTTTTCTGAGTACCATGGGGCTGGGTGACAGTGAGATGGAGCAGTTTCTTCTGTTCCTGAACAACAAAATCGGTGTGGATACCACCGGTGCCGGCCTGAACCTGGATTTGAGGGATGAAGTGTCCGGCGCCCTGACCTTAAACCTTGGGACCATTCTGGTGGATCAGGCCCATGGGGAGGCGGAGATCGATATCCGCTATCCGGTCAGCTACAGCCAGGATCAGATTATGGACATCCTGCGAAGCGCTGTGAAAGGTACCGGCATCGGGGTGGAGTGCTGCAATGCCCAGGCTCCCCTGCACGTACCTGAGGAAGGTTTTCTGATTGAGACGCTGAAGAAGGTGTACACGGAGCAGACCGGACAGCCCGCAAAGGTCCTGTCCATCGGCGGAGGGACTTATGCGAGGGCAATGAAGAATGCGGTGGCATTTGGAGCGCTGTTTCCCGGCCGTCCGGAGCTTGCCCATGAAACGGATGAGCATATTTTTGTGGACGATCTCATTCTCCATACAAAAATCTATGCTCATGCCATTGCCGCTCTTTGCTGTGAAGATGGTTGCTGAAAGATGATTGCTGAAAGATGATTGCTGAAAGACGGTCGCTGAAATTTCTCGCCATAGGACAATCAAATGTGGTATAATCAGGAAAGTGGGATGAATGGCCATCCCTCGTGACCGGCTGCAAGGGCAGCAGGAGAACGTTAGGAACGGGAAGGATGATAAAAGAAAGGAGGTGTGTAATCTATGGATGTACTTCAGGCAATTCAAACGAGGCGAAGCATCCGATCCTATACCGATCGGCCCATTGATGAGGAGACTCTGAAGAAATTACTGGAGGCTGCCATGTGCGCCCCATCCGCCAACAACAAAAGGCCCTGGCATTTTGTTGTGATACGGGACAGGGAGCAGCTTGCCGTGATTTCAAGGATTCAAAGGTATCACAGGCCCATTGGACAGGCTGCTTGCTGTATCGTGGTCTGCGGAGATGAAAGTGTGCAGGAGACGCATGACTTTCTTCTGAACGATTGTTCTGCGGCAGCCCAGAATCTGCTTCTCGCGGCCCATGGGCTGGGTCTGGGTGCGGTGTGGTGCGGAGTTCGCACCGGAGCGGATGTTTCGCGTTACTTAAAGCAAACGCTTTCGTTTCCTCAAAGTGTTGTTCCCATTGCATTGATAGCCGTTGGCTATCCGGCGGAGGAGCCCAAAGCGGGAGACCGGCTTGATCCTTCCAGGATTCATTATGAAAAATGGTAATGGATGGATAGAGAAATGCCGGAGCAGGAATGAAAAATATAAGAAATCTGGAGTGTGTATGGATAAAAATAATTTTGCAATATTCATTGATCTGGAAAACACCGGTGGCAAAGTCATCACCCTGAATCGTGTCATAGAGAAGGTCAAGATAAAAGGCGACATTCTGATTGGCAAGGTGTACGGTTATCAGGAGGCTTTCTCCGGACTGAAGGAGGTATTGCTTTCCAATACCTTCAATGTCCTGCCATCCATCAAGTACGGTGTAAACCAGAAAAACAATCTGGATATTCAGCTGGTCATCGATGCTCTGGATGTCGCTTATACCAATGACCTGATAGACTGTTTCTGTATCGTGTCCGGCGACAGTGACTATACCCCCCTGGTCGGGAAACTAAAGTCCATGGGTAAGTATGTGTTGGGCATTTCCCGTTCCGAAGTGGCTTCCAACATATTTATCAAGGCATGCAATGAGTTTATTTTTCTGGAATCCGTTACGACGGATTCTTCCAGCCCGGCATCGGACGAAGAAGACGATACCTACAGTGATCCGGATGATCTTTCAGAGGTTCTGGAAAAAATCATCAGCGATCAGGCAGATACGGACGGTACTATGTTTGTCAGTGAACTGAAAAAGACGTTGCTGCGTCTGCGGCCGGAGTTCAGCGAGAAGAGCTACGGCTATAGTTCCTTTGGCAAACTGTTGAATGTTATGGAGACCCGATACCATACCATAAAGGTCTTCGGTGACAACAACTCCCTGAAAGTAAAATTACTCGGTAATCAAAAAAATATGTCGGGGGAGATCAGCAAGTCCAATTGGGTCAATATTTTGCAGAGCCTGCTGAACAAGCTGAAAAGCAGCGGATTTAACCGTGTCAATCCCAGTATCATCAAGTCTGAGCTTCAGAAAAAGTATCCGGATTTTGACGAACGTCAGATTGGATTTAAAAAGTTCAGCGACATGATGAAGCGTCTCGAAAAGGAGAAGATCATAAGGATCGAATTCAACGAGGCAAAGACCATGCTGATCAAAATCCTCTGATGGAAGGACCCCCAGGTCTTCCTGTGGATCCTGTGAAATCTGTGACTGACAGGGCGGGGCATGCAGCCATGCTCCGCCCTGCAATTGGAGCAAGTCCCGTCTTTGACAGTTGCGAGAAGGAAAAAGTCTGAAAGCGCGAATCAACAAAGCGCATTTCAGACTTTTTAGCTATATAAAAAAAGCGTACCTTTTTGTTCTTAAATGTTTTACAGGACCGGACTCGCGGCTTCGCCACACAAGAATATTAAGTATCACCGGAAAACAATCACAGCAAAGGGTGGCTTATAGAGCGAAACTGGATTCAAAGTAAAGGACGATAGGCCCATTATAGAGTCATCGCTTATATGCCTAACCATAAAAAAGTTCCGTTGATGGAAACGATTTATTCATCACGATATTTTCGAGCATTCAGACAACGTTTAGCCCAATAAATTGCACAAGTTGTAATCATACAAACAGCTGTTACGATATGTCCAAGTGAATCGGAAAAGGTACCATGCTTGAAAAGATATTCTTTTCCTGAACAAATTGAAAAGAGCGTTGTTCCCAATATAAATATATCACATTAAGGGTGATTGCCCTGGAAACTCAGGAAATTGGTATTGACAAAGCTGCATAAATGAATTACCATAAAGCCATCAATTGAAAAACCGTTGAGAAAGAGGAGTAGGCTTTTTTACGACATTGCAGAGAGTCGCTGTTGTTGGGAATGCGATATGGAGTTTTAAGCCGAATGGGCTTTCGAGGGCAGCCCGAAAGATGACGGGATACCTGGATCCGGCAGTTTTAAAAGGAACCGGACAAGGAGTCCTTTTTCCGGATATTCCAGAGATAGAAAGGGAGATCCGGCATCGAAGTAGGCGTTGACGGAACCATACCCGTTATTTGATATGGCCTATATGATGGTATAGGAAGAGAGTGGACTTATGTCAATTTGAGTGGCACCACGGAATTATTCGTCTCAGGCAATGCTTGAGGCGTTTTTGTTTTTTTGGGGGAGCCACGGGAGCATACCGTCCGGATAATGGTAGGGAAGCAGCGGATTTTTAAGTGAAAAATCAATTTGGGAGGATGTCAGATGAAACGGATGAAACAGATATCGGCGATGCTGTCTGCACTTGGTTTGCTTCTCATTGCAGCTTCCGGATGTACGGGAAAAGGAGCGGCGGCAGGAAAGTATGCGGTGGGGATTGCGCAGTATGCGGAGCACGGTTCGCTGGACAACTGCAGGAAAGGATTTCTCGCCGGGCTTGCAGAGGAAGGCTTTACGGAGGGCAAAAATCTGAAGGTTCGGTATGAAAATGCGCAGGCAGATGGAGGCACTGCCAATCAGATTGCAGACAGTATTGCTGCCGGCAGGACAGATCTGATTGCCGCCATTGGCACGCCGATGGCGCAGAGCGCTTTCCGTGCGGCGGGAAAAGCAGATATTCCGGTGATCTACACCGCCGTCAACGATCCCGTCGCAGCGGAGCTGGCCAGGGAGGATGGTACCCCGACCGGGAACGTCACCGGAACCAGTGACCGGCTTCCCGTGGAAAAGCAGCTGGAAATGATTCGAACCATTCTGCCGGATGCAAAGAAAATTGGTATTCTGTACAGCACCAGTGAAGTCAATTCCATTTCCACCGTTCAGGAGTACCGCGACGCGGCGCCTGCCCATGATTTTAAAATTGTGGAAAGCGGAATTTCCGTAGCGGCCGATATTCCGCTGGCAGCGGATCAACTGCTTGCCAAAGTCGATTGCCTTTGTAATCTGACGGATAATACGGTGGTCAGTTCCCTCCCGTTGATCCTGGAGAAAGCGGACCGGAAAGGGATCCCGGTCTTTGGCAGCGAGATTGAGCAGGTCAAAATCGGATGTCTGGCTGCTGTCGGGCTGGATTATTATGAACTGGGCATTCAGACCGGAAAAATGGCAGCCAGAGTGCTGAAGGGCGAAGCAAAGGCAGGGGAAATTCCTTTTAAGGTATGTAAGGAAGCTTCCTTTTACGGGAACACCGCCGCTGCCAAAAATCTTGGGATTTCCATACCGGAGGAGCTGACCGGACCCGCAGGAGAAATGTTTGACAGGATAGAGGAACATCAGGGAAAATCCTGAACAGTCTGGAGGCGAAAAGGCATGACAGATATTATAATAACGGGACAGCCAGGAGGCGAAAAAGCATGACAGATATTATAATGGGAATATTGGAAGAAGGTCTGACTTACGCGATTATGGCGCTGGGGGTGTATCTCACTTACCGGATACTGAACTTTCCGGACCTGTCCGTGGATGGAACCTTCCCGCTGGGAGGAGCGGTTACCGCGGTCCTGCTCCAGGCCGGCGCAAATCCCCTGCTTACCCTGCCTGTTTCCTTTTTTGCGGGGGCAGCCGCCGGAATGCTGACCGGACTGATTCACATCAAGCTCCGGGTAAGGGATCTGCTGTCCGGCATTATCATGATGACTGCCCTCTACTCCCTGAATCTGCGGATTGCAGGCAGAGCCAATGTACCTGTGTTCTCCAGGGAAACCATCTTTGACAATGCTTTTCTGGACAAATGGGTTCCGGCCGGTGTCCAGCCCTTTCTGGCGGTTCTTTTCCTGTTCCTGATTGGAATGGTTATGAAGCGGCTGCTGGATTGGTATCTTGGCACCAAATCCGGGTTCCTGCTCCGGGCGGCAGGGGACAACGAAGCCCTGATCACCTCTCTGGCGAAGGACAAAGGCACGGTCAAAATTATTGGATTGTCCCTTTCCAATGCGTTTGTCGCCCTGTCCGGCTGTCTGTATTGTCAGAAAAGCGGATTCTTTGAAATTTCAACCGGGACCGGCACCATGGTGATCGGTCTTGCCAGCGTCATTATCGGGATGAAACTGTTTCAGAAGCGGACCTCTGTAAAAGCGACAACCGCAGTGATCTTTGGCTCCATCGTTTACAAGACGTGCGTGGCTGCCGCCATTTCCCTTGGCATGGCCGCCTCCGATCTGAAGCTGATTACAGCCGTGCTGTTTCTGTTGATTCTGGCCGTGAGCAGCGGCCGAAAAGGGAAGGTGACGGCAAATGCTTGAGCTGCGGGGGATACAAAAGCATTATTATCCGGGTACGGCTCATGAACTCTGCCTGTTTGATCATTTTGATTTTACCGTGGGGGATCAGGAGTTCGTAACGGTGGTAGGGAGCAATGGCTCGGGGAAAACCTCCCTGCTGAATATGATTTGCGGCAGCATTCCGGTGGACCTCGGCCAAATCTTCCTTCGGGGAAAGGACATCACCGCCATGCCGGAGCACAGAAGGCTGAAGTTTATCGGAAGGGTATTCCAGAACCCGGCCATGGGTACCTGTTCCGGTATGACTCTTCTTGAAAATCTGTCCCTGGCGGATAACAAGGGGAAACCCTTTGGACTGAAGAAAGGGATCGATGCAAAACGCATCTCCCGGTACCGGGAGGCTCTCCGGGAGCTGAACCTGGGACTGGAGGAGAATCTGGATATTCCGGTGGGCGCTCTGTCCGGAGGCCAGCGACAGGCTCTGGCTTTGCTGATGTCCACCATGACTCCCATCGACTTCCTGATTCTGGACGAGCATACCGCCGCGCTGGATCCCGGCACAGCAGAACGGATTATGGAGCTAACGGACAAGATCGTAAAGGAGAAGGGAATCACCACCATTATGGTGACGCACAATCTGCGGTATGCGGTGGAATATGGAACCCGGCTGGTTATGATGCATCAGGGCAAAGTGGTAATGGATCGGTCGGACAGGGAAAAGGAGCAATTGAAAATCGATGATATTCTCGATAAATTCAATGAAATCAGCATGGGTTATGCAAAGGAACAAAATTTACAAAAATATTAAAAATCAAATTAGGTTGCAGAACGCATTATTCAATGATATACTTGTCTTAAATAACATCCTTGCTCTGCAAAATATGCAGGGCCGTTTGTCCGGGAGGAGGTGAGCAGACTCATGAATAAATACGAAACCATTTATGTCATAAAGCCTACCGTGGAAGAGGAAGGCTTGAAAGCTCTGGTGGAAAAGTTCAACACTTTGATTGAGCAGCAAGGCGGTCATGTGGATAATGTGGATGAGTGGGGCAAAAGAAGGCTGGCCTATCCGATTCAGGATTTTAAGGAAGGCTATTATGTGCTTATGAATTTTACTGCCGAACCGACCGTGCCGCATGAGCTGGAACGTGTTTATAAAATAACTGATGATATTATACGCTTTCTGACGATTCGCGAAGATGAAAAAAAGGCGGGTGTTGATTAATGTTAAACAAAGCTATTTTGATCGGACGTTTAACAAAGGATCCCGAGCTCAGATCCACTTCAAACAACATAAGCGTTACATCCTTTACCATAGCTGTTGATCGGAATTTTACCAATCAACAGGGGGAAAGGGAAGCGGACTTTATCCCTGTTGTTGCGTGGCGCAGCCTGGCGGAGACCTGTGCCAGGTATCTGACAAAGGGCAGGCTTGTTGCAGTGTCCGGGCGTATGCAGGTGAGAAGTTATGAGGGCAATGATGGTCTGAGGCGTTATATCACCGAAGTTGTAGCAGATGAAGTTCAGTTCCTGGAGAGGAACCCGGGTTCCGGCGGTGCGCCTGGAAATGGTGCGCCTGGAAATGCGCCGGCGCCGGGCAGCGGACATTCCAATCCATCCGGCCACGGAGCATCCGAACCGGAGGGATTCTCTCCATTGGATGTGGATGATGATGAACTTCCATTCTAAATGAACAGGAGGCTGGAGAATGGCTGATAATGCAAGAAGACAGAGGAATAGAAAGCCCAAGAGGCGTGTATGTGCTTTCTGTGCAGATAAAGTGGATACGATCGATTACAAGGACGTATTCAAACTGAGAAAGTATATTACCGAGCGGGGGAAGATTCTTCCCAGGAGAATATCGGGCAACTGCGCAAAGCATCAGCGTCAGGTGACCATGGCGATCAAACGTGCCCGTCACATAGCACTGCTGCCTTACTCTGCGGAGTAAAGAAGAGCCGTTCCATTACCGGAACGGCTTTTTGTTCTACATGGGTTCGCGGGGGAAGACTGGATACTGTATTGGATAATAATGTATGAAAGGGAACTGAATTTCCAATATTGACAAAGAGACGGGATGCGTATAGAATAATTGTGTATTTGTATGCCCGTTCCCTGTCTGGCGTGGTGTACTGTAGAACGGACGGACAGGCCTGGTAAGCCCGGGCAGGCTTGACAGGATGCCTGGAAAGGTGGTGGCTTGCTTAGATGGCAAAAGATACAGAGCTGGACATCGCAAGGAATATACGCTTGGTGGAATGGCTGAAAAGTGAAATCCTGACATCAGTGGCAGAGATTTACCGGCTGCTGGCCAATGGCATCAAAGGATCCCAGGAGGCGTTGGCGGATTGCCTTTCCAGTATGATTGTTGCTGCTTATTTGCTTGGGAAGAGACTGGGTATCTCCTATGATACGATTGGCCGCAGGATCGAAAGCAAAATTCGCCTTGGCATTGTGGAAGAGCATGATGTGGAAAAGTATTTTGGGGATCTGACCTCTCTCGGTGAATACTGTAAAACCGGGAAAGAGGGATGAAAGAAATATCTGAGGTGTTGAAATGAATTTGCAGCTTGTCTCGGGCTTTTTCCTCATTGTTCTGCCAATTGTACTGATTGTGCTGCAGGCCTGGAAACTGGGAAAACGGTCCGATTTCTATGAGAATATTTTATTGTCATCCGGGAGTGTCCTGCTCTCCATATTGCTGTATTTAAAGGCCTATTCCATGCGAACCGGGCAGTCGGCATTCGATGCGGTATGGGACTCTTTTCGGCAGGTATTGACCAGCGGCGTGATCAATACGGATGAAATTTTGTCCAGGTATCATGAGTTGGGGATGTTCAAGAATTTTACTTCTGCACAGCAGCTGGCCAATTTCATGGTACAGCAGATGAAGCAGGCGGTTCCCGCTTCGCTTCTGATTTATTCCATTGTTTACGGAACATTTTTATTTCTTGTGATTCGTTTTATCATGAAGAAGTCCGGACGAAGCATGGGACCGATCCCCGCATTTGCGGAATGGAAGCTGCCCAGGGGGATGGGGTTTGGGTTGATTGTCCTGCTGCTGATTGCCCTGTTTGGCAGCTGGATGGGGATTCCAAGCCTTGAAGTGGTATATTCTACAGGCACTGCGCTGATTTCATTTCTTTTCAGGATGCTGGGCCTTGCGGTATTGTGGTTTTTCCTGAAAGCAGTTCGGATTCCCTTTGTTTTTCGGCTGCTGCTGGCTGCCGTTCTTTATGCGTTTCTGGGGTTTGGATTGCTTCTTCTGGGAATACTGGATCATGTCTTCCAGTTACGGAAGCGGTACCGGGATAAATTGATTCTCAACAAGGACTAAACAGAAGGTAGGGAAGAGCATGAAAAAACATTTCAAGAAGTTAAACCTGCCGGAAGCCAGGATTTATTTGGCTGTTGTCCTGTTTTTGGCTCTGATCCTCTTGCGATTTGATTACTGGATCGGTGGCATGGCTCTTCTTGTCTTTCTGATTCTGGCCTGTTATAACCGGAGAATTGTGCGCCGCCGCAAAGAGGAATGGAACAGCTATCTGGAGACTCTTTCAGAGGATATTGACTGGGCCACTAAAAACGCAGTACTAAGTATCCCTGTTCCCCTGGTGGTGATCGAGGCAGGAGGGGACATTACCTGGTACAATCCTCAATTTGGGGGAATGTTCCAGGGGGAAAAGCTGCTGGAACGCAATATTCATGACTTTGTACCGGAGCTGACGCCTTCCCGGTTTGGCGATTCCCGGAAGGGAAGCCATCATGAACTGTTCTTTCATAATAAATGGTATCAGGTTCTGTGGACGCCTGTCAGGACGGGAAATGACAGCCGCAAAAGCAAGGTGATCTTTCTGATCTATTGGCTGGATATCACGGAGGAACACCGGGTCCGCGCTTTGTGCCAGGCACAGAAGACCGTCATCGCTCATATTACCGTTGACAATTATGACGAAGTCCTGGCCAATACGGAGGATATCAAAAGAGCGGCGGTGCTTGCCGAGATTGAATCCTGCATTGCAGAGTGGGCGGTTGAACTCCATGCTGCCTGGGTCAAATACGACCGGGAGAAGTTTATTGTGGTCATGGAGGCACAGGCACTGAAAAAGCTGCAGAAGGAACGATTCAACATTCTTGATCGGGTGCGGAGAATCCAGGCCGGCAACCGGATCCCGGTTACCCTCAGCATTGGTGCGGGGCTGGATGCGGAAAACCCTGCACAGTCCAGCATCAGCGCACTGTCGGCTGTAGACCTGGCTTTGGGACGCGGAGGGGACCAGGCCGTCGTCAAAGAGGGTACAAAGCTGTTCTTCTACGGCGGAAAGAGTCAGGGGGTGGAGAAACGGACAAAGGTGAAGTCCAGGGTGATCGCCAACGCGCTGTGGGAGCTGATGGAGCATTCCAGTATCATATTCATCATGAGCCATGAGATCCCGGATCTGGATTCCCTCGGCTCCGCATTGGGAATTTACTGCTGCGCCAGGTACGTCGGCAGGGAGGCCCATATTGTACTGAACAGATCCAATGTTTCCGTGGAGCCCCTGATGAAGAGGCTGCAGGAAAAAGAGGCCTATAACGGACTTTTTATCCACCCGGAGGATGCGATGAAGCGAATGGATCATGATACGCTGCTGGTTGTAGTGGATACCAACCGGCCCGGCTTTACGGAGGCCCCGGATCTGATCCGGAATGCGGAGCATATTGTGGTTTTTGACCATCACAGAAGGAGCGCGGATTTCATTGAAAATGCCACGCTGACTTATCTGGAGTCCTATGCGTCTTCTGCCAGCGAGCTGGTTACCGAAGTCATGCAGTACTTCGGTGAGAATATAAAAGTAAATCCTCTGGAGGCAGATGCGCTGCTGGCAGGGATTACCATGGACACCAAGAATTTTATTTTCAAGACCGGAGTCCGGACCTATGAGGCGGCATCCTATCTGCGCAGGCTGGGAGCGGATCCCACCTCCGTCCGGCAGCTGTTCCGGGATGATATGGATACCTTTATCAGCCGGTCGGAAACGGTAAAAAGGGCAACGATGATTCAGCCGGGCATTGCCATGTCAGAATGCCCGCCCGGCACACCCAATGCCCAGCTGATTGCGGCGCAGGCAGCAGACAGTCTGCTGGCCATTCAGGGGATTTCGGCATCGGTGGTCTTGTGCTCCACTCCGGAAGGTATTATGATCAGCGGACGCTCCTTTGGCAGCATCAATATGCAGCTGATACTGGAAAAGCTGGGAGGCGGAGGGCATCTGACCATGGCTGGCGCCCAGCTGGGAGGTATCTCAATGGAGGAAGGCAGACAGCGGGTTATGGATGCCGTTGAGGAATATTTGAAAGAATTCAGCGAGGAAGGAGAAAACAAATGAAGGTCATTTTATTGGAGGATGTAAAGAGCAAAGGACAAAAGGGGGAGGTCGTCAGCGTCAGCGACGGTTATGCACGCAATTATCTGCTGCCCCATAAGCTGGCGGTTCGGGCCACCAGTCAGGGCATGAATGAGCTGAAGAACCGGCAGGTTGCGGAGGAAAAGCGTAAAGAGACAGAGCTGGAGGAAGCAAAGAAGCAGGCGCAGACCCTGTCAGGCCTGCAGGTGACGGTAAAGGTAAAAAGCGGGGAAAATGGCAAGCTGTTTGGCTCCGTAACCAATAAGGAGATTGCGGACACCTTAAAGTCCCAGCATCATCTGAATATTGACCGAAAGAAGATTGTGCTGCCGGAGCCTATCCGGAACCTGGGAAGTTTTCGCCTGGAAGTAAAGGTTTATCCGGAAGTAACCGCCACGCTGAATGTAAAGGTGGAAGAAGAGTAGAGAGGCAATTTATGGGGGGTTCCGGAGAATGGATTCCAGTTCCATACAACAATTAAAGCAACGTATTCCTCCGAACAGCATGGAAGCCGAGCAGTCGGTTCTTGGCTCAATGCTCCTGGATAAGGAGGCTGTGGCCGCGGCGGCGGAAGTGCTGCATGGGGAGGATTTTTATTCCGACGCGCACCGGGAGATTTATGAGGCGATCCTGGATATCTACGATCGCGGCATGCCGGTGGATCTTGTCACTTTGGCGGAATCCCTGCGGCAGAGGGGAACTCTGGAAACGGTGGGGGGCGGCACCTATATCTCCGATCTGTCCATGACTGTGCCCAGCACCGCAAACGTGCGGTATTACATCCGGATTGTGGAGGAAAAAGCGGTTCTCCGCAGGCTGATTGCTGCTTCCGGCGATATTATGCAGGAAAGCTATGCTGCTTCCGAGGATCTGGACATCATCATTGATCATGCGGAAAAAAAGATATTTGATATTTCCCAGCGTAAGAATGATCAGGATTTTGAACCCATAAAGACCATTCTGCTGGACACTTATTCCAGAATTGAGGAGCTCACAAAGAACAAGGGTAAAATTGTCGGGGTTGCCACCGGGTTCCGTGATTTTGACCTGCGCACATCCGGATTGAATCCGTCGGATTTTGTTCTGATTGCCGGGCGGCCGTCCATGGGGAAAACCAGCTTTGCCCTTAACATCGCTCAATATGCGGCTGTCCATTCCAAAGTGCCGGTAGCTGTTTTCAGCCTGGAAATGTCAAAGGATCAGCTGGTTCAGCGTATGCTCAGCTGTCAGTCGCATATCGAGCTCCAGAAGATCCGTACCGGTGATCTGACGGAAGAGGATTGGATCAAGCTGGTGCAGGCGGCGACACCTCTGTCCCAGGCTCCGATCTTTATTGACGATACACCGGCCATCTCTGCCATGGAAATCCGGTCCAAGGCCAGAAGGCTGAAACTGGAGCATGGTCTGGGAATGATCGTGATTGATTATCTTCAGCTGATGTCCGGACGGGGGAACAATGAGTCCAGACAGCAGGAAGTTTCAGATATATCCCGGTCCCTCAAGGCGTTGGCCAGGGAGCTGGAAGTGCCTGTTGTGACCCTTTCCCAGCTCAGCCGCGGACCGGAAGCCAGACAGGACCACCGGCCCATGCTGAGTGATTTGAGGGAATCCGGTGCCATTGAGCAGGACGCCGATCTTGTGGTGTTTTTGTATCGGGATGAATACTACAATCCGGATTCGGAGAAACAGAATATCGCCGAGGCGATTATTGCAAAGCAGAGGAACGGCCCCACGGGCACCGTGGAGCTGGTGTGGCTGGGGCAGTATACCCAGTTTGCAAGTTATGAAAGGAACCGGCAGGAGTATTAGAAAATTTCGGGGGATGTTAACCAACAAAAGAGATACGGGGAGGAACTGTTTTGTCTATGTTTGAAGAAGAAGTCAATGCTATTGCGAAGAGGTACAGCCTGAAGCGTCAGAATGAGATTATCTTTTACGGCGCGTCCAATTTCAGGATGTGGACGGACCTGGAAGACGACCTCAGCGAGTACAAGGTACAGAATCATGGATTCGGCGGATGTACGGACAAGGATCTCCTGGAGAATGCGGACCGGATACTGTATCCGTATCACCCGTCCCTGGTATTCTTCCAGACCGGTTCCAACGATTATATGGATCAGACCGGCACCGAACACGAAATTGCCGCTGCATGCATGGATTATAAGAAAAAAATGTTTGACACGGTTTATGAAAAGTTACCGGAAGCAAAGCTTGTTGTAATGAGCGGACTACTGCTCCCCGGCAGAAGCCAGTATACATCGCTGACGATGAAGATTAATGACAAACTGAAAAAATACTGTGATTCCCCGGATTATATGTATTATGTGGATGCCACTTCCATGACTTTTGACGGAACGGATTATGACACTTCGCTGTTTCTGCCGGATGGAATGCATTTGAACCGTGAAGGTCAACGGAAATGGTGTAAGGAATATATCAA
>ENA-UOOI01002460-UOOI01002460.1-fermentation-metagenome-genome-assembly--contig:-NODE-2460-length-16047-cov-3.374687_pt1 | contig 16047 bp, 12 predicted proteins | sample MGYA00245779_ERZ724027 | MGnify/ENA primary metagenome ERZ724027 (study PRJEB28704, sample SAMN03018318) | fermentation metagenome | biome: anthropogenic terrestrial biome; feature: soil; material...
GCCCGACTTCCGAATTGCCCATCTGCCCTTGCGGAAGGCCGACGGCCAGGCCGGAAGCTCCGATTTTCGTAACGGGGTATTTGGAAAACAGGCGGTCAAGGTTTGGCTTTTTCGCAGCCCGGATGGCGTTCCCGTAGTCGCCCCCAATTCCGAACCCGTCCATGATGATTAAAATCAGCGGTTTTTTCATAAGGTGAGCTCCTTTCTGAAGTTGACGGAACCGGCATGGTTTATTTCCCGGCGGCCTTTACGATTTCCGCGAAATCGGCCGGCCTTAAAGACGCGCCTCCGATCAGGCCTCCGTCCACGTTGGGCCGGGCCAGGAGATCCGCAGCGTTTTTGGCGTTCATCGATCCGCCGTACTGGATGGTCATCGCGTCCGCGGCTGCCCGGCCGTAAAGCTCCGCAATAGCTCCGCGGATCGTGCCGCAGACTTCATCCGCCTGTTCCGCCGTGGCCGTCTTCCCGGTCCCGATGGCCCAGATGGGCTCGTAGGCGATGATTACCCGTTTGAGTTCTTCCGCCGAAACTCCGCCGAGCGCTATTTTTGTCTGAATCGTCACGTGCTCATTGGTAACGCCTTCTTCGCGCTGGCGGAGCGACTCGCCCACGCAGACGATGGTGTTAAGGCCCGCATCGAGCGCGGCCCTGAGGCGCTTATTGACGGTTTCGTCCGTTTCGCCGAAATAGTTCCGGCGTTCGCTGTGGCCAAGAATAACGTATTCCACGCCCATGGAGGTCAGCATCGGGGCGGAAACTTCGCCCGTAAACGCGCCCGACGTCGCCCAGTGGCAGTTTTCGGCGCCGACCTGAATGCTGCTTCCCTTTACCGCTTTGAGAACGGTTTCAAGGTCCACATACGGCACGCAGAGTATGACGCCGCATCCCGCGTCCTTTACGAGGGGCCGGATGGCGTCCGCCAGTTCTCGCGCTTCCGCCGGGGTTTTGTTCATTTTCCAGTTGCCCGCAATAACGGTCTTTCTAAGTTTTTTATTCATCTTTTTCTGTCCTTTCCACACGTCTTGTCTGTTTAGAGAGGCTTTTCCATGCGCACATGTCCCGGAAACAGGAAGGGCGGGGGCGGTGCGCACCCGCCCTTCCGAGGGAAAAGTTATTTGTCGTTGAGGCAGGCGATGCCGGGGAGTTCCTTCCCTTCGAGAAATTCGAGGGAAGCCCCGCCGCCCGTGGAAATGTGGGTCATCTTGTCGGCAAATCCGAGCTTTTCGATTGCGGCGGCGGAATCTCCCCCGCCGATGATGGAAACAGCGCCGCTGTCCGCGACGGCCTGAGCGACGGCGATGGTTCCGTTCGCAAAATGCTCCCATTCGCTGACGCCCATGGGCCCGTTCCATACGACGGTGCCCGCTCCCTTGATCGCGCTCGAAAACAGGGCGCATGTCCTCGCGCCGATGTCAAGCCCCATCCAGCCGTCCGGAATCGTGTCGGAGTCCACGCGGCGGAATTCGGTGTCCGCCTTGTATTCCTTCCCGATCACGTTGTCGACCGGGATGAGAACCTTTACGCCGCGCGCCTTGGCTTTTTTAAGAATATCCTTCGCGAGATCCAGCTTGTCGTTTTCGCAGAGGGAATTTCCGATGGAATTTCCCAGGGCCTTCATGAACGTGTAGGCCATTCCGCCGCCGATAATGAGGGTGTCGACCTTCTCAAGAAGGTTTTGGATGACGCCGATTTTATCCGAAACCTTCGCGCCGCCGAGAATGGCGACGAAGGGGCGTTTCGGGTTTTCGAGCGCGTTGCCCATCACGGTGATTTCCTTCTGGATCAGGAACCCGCATACGGCCGGAAGATATTTTGCGACGCCCGCCGTGGAGGCGTGGGCCCTGTGGGCCGTTCCGAACGCGTCATTGACATAGATTTCGGCAAGGGAAGCGAGCTTCTCCGCAAAAGCCGGATCGTTTTTCTCCTCGCCTTTTTCAAAACGGACGTTCTCGAGGAGTTCCACTTCCCCGTCTTTCAGGGACGCGGCGATGCTTTTTGCGCTCTCACCGACCACGTCCTTCGCCATTTTGACTTCCTGCCCGAGCGCCTTCGAAAGGTACTCGGCAACCGGCGCGAGAGAGAACTTCGGGTTTACCTGGCCCTTGGGGCGGCCCAGATGGGAGCACAGGATAACTTTTGCCCTGTGGTTTATAAGGTACCGGATGGTTTTCAGTGCTTCGTTAATCCTCTTTGGATCGGAAATCTTTCCCTGGCCGTCAAACGGGACGTTAAAGTCGCAACGGACAAGGACACGCTTGCCTGTGACGTCGATGTCTTCTACCGTCTTTTTGTTCAGGTAATTCATTGCAGCCGCTCCTTTTTATTCGAACTCTGATATTGTTTACAATATAACAAACAGAAATATTATAATACGCTTTTCTTTGTTTTTCAAGCATTTCCGGCTCGCAGCGTTGGTTTTCCCGCGGCCTTGGCAGAAAAATTTACCGGGATGAAATCAGGGGAAAATGGTAAAGATGGATAAAGAAAACGTACTTTCTTCCCGACTAGTATTGCCACAGAGCTTTCCAGCAATTCACTTAGATATTCCGCAGAAAGGGGGAAAAGATAATGACGGGATGCTTTAAGGTAATTCGTCTGTTAAATTCAGTCTGGAGGTATTACAATATGAGGCAGCAGGCAATGGGATTTTTAAAAGGCATGGGAGCCGGGATCCTGGCCGGGGTCGCAGTTGCCGCGATAGGCAGCCATATGATGCAGGATAACCGCGGGTTCCGGCGCCGCGCTGACAAGACCATGCGCGGTATCGGTGATATCCTGGATAGTGTTCAGGCTCTGTTCCGGTAATCTTTTGGAAGAGAGGCGGCCTTCTTTTGGGGAAGCCGCCTCTCTTCCGGTCCGCGTGGTTTTTTCTCTCTCTCTGCTTTGCCCTGCGGCTTTCGCGAAAGGACAGGAAACTGGGAATATCGTTCCCACCGAAAATGTGAATTTTCATCACATCACAGGCCTTTTCCGAATGACGGCGGATTAGGCAGAGCGGGTATCTCTATATATAAGGTAAGATTTTGCTTTTAGAAAAAAGAGAATCGGCCGAACCCTGTTTTTGCGTCGGAACAGGTGGACGTCCTTGCTTAAAAGATGCAGAAGGAAATTTTTATTGCAGACTGTTCCGGATTGATGTTTCGGAAGCAGAAAAGTCCTTTCCGGGGAAGAAATTTCCCCGGAAAGGACTTTTCTTTTCTTGCTGAATTCTGTTGGTTTCCCTTGCAAGTTTGGGTCGGATACGGTAGAATAATGGAAAGATTTCACAAATGCTGTTTTGGAAGGGGCGTGAAAAATGGCGGAGGAGAGCCGGATTCCAGAAATATATACCGTGGATTATAGACCGTTTGACGGCGAAGGGGAGAAAAGCGCCCTGCTCTCGAGAGTGCGGGAAGAGTTTTTTACAAAGGGACGCTCGAGGGGCACCGCGAAGGGGATGGAGGACGGCCAGCCGTACCGCGTCCGATACCACCTTGCCCGCGGCAGGTTTGAGTGGAAAAAGAAGGCGGGCCGCTCCGTCCTGCAGGAAACATTTTCCGCACCGGGAGAGGGATTCCGCCTCCTGACGCGCGGACTTACCGGGGAGCTTCGATCTTCTGCTGTTTATGACGGTGGGCTTCGGTGGGTCCGGACGGCCTATTTTGCTGGAGATCCGTCGGCGCCGGAAGCGGTCCTCCAAAAGGGGAAGGACGGGATTTTGCTGACCGTCAGAAAGCCGGGCGGAACCCTGAGGAGTACCCGTCTGTTTTCCTGCCCCGCGGATCCCGGATCGGCAGAGGAAGCTTACCTGAACGCCCAGGCCGGAGAATCGGATGTCCTGGTTCGAACCTCGGCGGGAACTTTCTGCTTTTGCCCCGAAGAGGAATGCAGCTTAAGAAAGGAACTTCTTTCTTCCCTTCAGAAGGAACCGGGAACTTTAATTCCCCGGTGGCCCGAGGGAGGCGATCAATCCGATTCTTTAAATTTTCACGTTATTCCAAATGCGCCGGTCAAATCCGAGGCCTTCAGTTCCAGAGCGTCCAGAGCAGAAAACGGGGACCGGAAAGTTTTGGAGAAAGCGCCGGTCAAGGTAGACGAAAATCTTTTGAACCGGAAAGGAAGCGCCGTTATTTCCACGCTTGGCGATTATGCGATGGATCCGGAAATCAGCATCGGCTTCCCCGATCCAGCCGATAAGGCTCCATCCGGGAAAAAATATGTCGTTGCGGCAAAGGGGCTCCCGGAAAGGGAAAGAAAAGAAGGAAGGAAAGGCGAAAGCCTTGACAGAAAAACCGGGGATTCTGCGAACGAGGATCCTAGCAGGAAGGATGGAAAGGAAAATGGCTTTCCGTCCGGAACAGTTCCCGAGTCCCCGGGAAAAACGAAAGAGAAAGATTTCACTGAACCGGAGAGGAAAAGCCAAAATTCAGAAATCAGGAAGAACCGGAACGGAGGCCTGGATCCCTCCGGCGGGGAAAAAACGTGCTGTGAAAGTCAGGTTTCATCCCCGTCTGTTGGGAATGAAAAAGGGCAGAATTTTAGCGGCGAACCATGTCCGCAAGATCGTCCTGCCCTGATTCCGGCAAAGAGAATTGTCGTAAGTTCCATGGAAAGTTACCTCTATTTTGGAAAACTGATAAACGGCCTGCGGGAAGGACAGGGCCGCACGCAGGCTTTAAGCGGGCATACAGCTTATGAAGGAAGATACCGCTATGACCTCCGCGACGGCTTTGGCGTTTATTAATATAAGTCGGGCAGACTCTGCTATGCCGGGGGATGGAAGCGGAACCTCCGGGACGGAATGGGCGTCGCCTTCGGGTCAAGGGACGGTTCCATCTTTGTCGGGCACTGGAAAGGCGGTGTAGCGACAGGCAGGGGATCTGCCTTTGACATGAACGGAAATCTGACCTATACCGGGGAATGGAAAAACGGCTGCCGCGAAGGACATGGAACCGAATACCAGGGGGGACGCGTACTGAGGACCGGAATCTGGAGATTGGACCGCTTCGTTTCCGGATATGAATATTTAGGCGATGCCCCGGAAGAGACCTTAAAAACGGGAATATCAGGTAATTCCGTGGAAGAATCTTCCGCCTTTGATCCTCCCGTAGAATAATTTATGAATGGTTCTATTTTCCGCTGGATCTGCGTAAGATAAATCGTTCCGACGCGGTTCTGGAAGACCCATATTTAGCCTGCCGGTTCATTAGAATATCATTAGAATTTTAAAAACCGATTTATCAGACTTTAGATTGGAATCGGCAGTTTGTCCGTCGTTTTCACCAAAAACATGAGCCCATATTTTTCATACAACTAAGATTTTTCGGAAAATCCCGACGGGACATATTTTCCATACCGTTCCGCAGCCTGGAATTTGCCATATTCTTCCGAAAGACTTTAAAATATTGGCTCCAGGCCTGTAAACTTACGGTATCGTAAGCAATTTTTATAGAAAAATTTATCCATATTGTACTTGACATGAGGGAGTAAATAACTTATAATCCAATTAAACATATGGACGGCATTCGAGCCCCGGAATCCAGGTATGCCGGAGCGGAGAAAGGGGAGGCGGATGGCGGCTAAGTCTGGGGAATTTTTTAACACCCATGACCCACATGTATGTTAAATTCCAATAGGCACACGCAAATGCACAACAACTATTTTTAAGGAGGACTAAAAGGATGAACAAAGTCAGAGGAAAAGCTCTTGCTCTGGTGCTTTCTATTGCACTGGTAGTATCAAGCTTTTCAACCGTCTTCTCATTCGCGGCGAGCCATACCGAGAAAGCCACGGGGATTAACAGTGGTGCACTTGATGATTTTTACTTGGTAAATGGCAGCGGCTACACCGATGATAAGGAGTCCGTGTCAATCGGAACGGAAGTTAAGCTTAACACGGCAGAGCACGAGGAAATCAATGCCAACTTGGCTGCTCTTTCGCGTGCGGACGGGCCTGATCTCGTAAAATGGGATTTGGAGAAAGATGATGATGGTGTTGTTACAAGCGCAACACTAAAACTTCGCGGCAATACTCAGGATGGGACAGAAACACTGAAAGCTCTCTACAAAGGCAGCACAACGGATGACGACGACAATGTTACCAACTACACCTATGTAGATGAGTTTACTGTCACCGTCTACGATGAAGATTCTGTCATCATCGCAGATACCAGCAAAGTAGGAGTAGATCCTACAGGAACAGATATCGCGTTTGACAAAACTTTTGCAAAAAAATCCACGGATTCGTCAAAGCCAGATTCTGTAACGGTAGGAGTTTATCAGGCTACACATGGTGAAGATGATGCAAAGGTAGTCTGGAACGATGTAACAAGTGACTATACGTTAACCGGAAAAGGCGATATCACAGAAGATATTACCGCAGCAGGTGGGAAAGTTACAGTTGCTGAAGATGCTGGCATTGGCAATGTTACCATTACGGCTGAAAAGGTAGAAAATCCAACAAATGATACTCTGCCAGACGATAAGGTTACTGCGAAATCTAAAATAACCAAGACTCTTCTTGTAAATGATAGTGCAGCTAGCTATGAGTTTACAAGAGACGGATCTACCACTTATCTGAATGATACTCAGTCTGTTAATGGTTACGAAGTTAAATTTAATACTGCAGAAGCAAAAGCAGTTACGGTTGATTCGAGAGCTTCCGTAGATACTATTTCCGGTACAGTTGCTTCCGTCGATGTCGAAGGTGGTTCCGTTAATACGATTGACCTTGACAAAGGTGACGTCACCGTTAGCGGCGAGAAATCCAAAACAGATGATATTACTACGGATGACGGGGATGTAACAGTCGATACAGGTGCAACAACAGGATCTATTGACGCAAATGTCGTTGATGTAACTGATGCAAAAACAGGAGATATCACAGCTGACGGAAATGTTACAGTAGAAGCCGACGAGGAAGATGCAGTCACCACTACAGGTGATATTACTTCTGGCGGCGAATTTGTAACACTTAGCACGGGTGACGATAGCGCAAAGCTTACGGTAGGAACGCTGAAATCTGACGCTGCTCAGGAATTTGACATTTCTGGGAACACAACAATCGGCGGCGTAGATTTTAACTACTATGATTCGACTTTGTCCTTTAGCGATTTCGAGGGCAAAGTACCGGCTCCAAAGAATGTTTCTGATGGCGAAGGCGCAATTGAAACTACAACTGCTGATGACAGTGTCGAAGTGACAGGCGACGCTACTTTTGGAACTGTAACGGCAGAAGATGAAACAACAATTAAATTTGACAGTGAAGTTACGGCTGATGATGTGGAAGGACCTGGATCCGTTGTAATTAAGGCTGGTAACCTTACAGTTCAGGATGGTATCTATGATGTAATCCTGAAACTGAGCGACGAGCCGATTACTAGTGGATTAAAAGTATTCAGGGCTTCTGCAGGCGCCGTGGATGTGGATGACTTTACACCATATGGTTATACCCTTAAGTTGGCAGAAGGCAATGATTATGACACATTCACGGTTGACAAGCTTGCGTTTGTAGGCGTGGAGATTAATGGAAACGGCAGAATTCTGAAAGATACGAAAGCTACCTTTACCGCTTCCGCTTATCCGACAGGATCTGCTTTCCCGGAGGGCTACTCGGTAGAGTGGAGTGTTGACAACAGCGATAAGTTTACAGCTACAACAAATGCGGACGGATCGGTTACAGTTGCTGCTGCCAACTATGATGTTGATTTTACGTCAGAGAACAAGGGAACACTTACAGCTACTCTCGTTGACGAGGATGGCTATGAGTATGAGGAAGACTATGAACCCGGTTCTCTTGAGCTGACTGAAATTGCGGTTCCGGATACCACTTACAAATCCGATACAACGGGAACCTACAATCTTGCTCTTGGCGGGAACTACACCTTCAAGATTACTTCTCTGAATGGTCAGCCGGTTACTTTCGCAGTCGCTAATGGCGGTGCGACGGTTACGCTGGTTGGCGCTTCCGGAAATGATTACTTCTATAAGGTAACGGGTGCGAAGGTCGGCGATTACGGCGTATATGTCAACAAAGACGCTTCGCCGGTTGCTGTACTCCATATTACCAATAACATTAAGATCGACACGACTGTTGTTACCATAGCGGTAGGCAACACCTATCAGTTTAAGGTAACAGCCCCGGCTCAGCCGAGGTTCCAGGTTGCGGGTATTGGTGACATTGCGCTTACCAGCAAGAGCGGCAACGATTACTTTTATAAGGTAACCGCTCCGAATGCGAAGGGTGCGCACGGCGTATATGTTAACGGTGTCCGCCTGGCAGTTATTACAATCGCGTGAGCAAGAGCATGACCTTATTCCTTAAACAACAACTACAACCCAATAAAAATTAGTAAGTTGTATTTGCGTGGCGGTGGTTAGAGCCTTGGGCTCCGGCCGCCGCCTTGTGCGAGAAAAAGCGTTCCGCTTGGCGGGGCGCTTTTTCTGTTGCTTTTTTCAGGTTTATTCTGTAAAATAGAAGAGTAATAAGAGGGGTAGGGAAGACTGATGCTATTTAGCAGCCTGTTCTTTATTTTCATATTTCTGCCAGTCTCGCTTCTGGTATATTATTTTGTGCCAAAACACCTGAAAAATCTCTGCCTCCTGATATTCAGCCTGATTTTCTATGCGTGGGGAGAACCTTCCTATGTTTTCCTGATGTTGTTTGCCATTTTCTTTGGCTTTGCGGCAGGCAAGTTCATCAATCATTCAAAAACATCCTGCGGTAAAAAGCGAGCCTTAATCTTATCCATATGCGTTGATGTGGGAATGCTTGTCTTTTTTAAGTACTCCGGATTGTTTTCAAAGACCATATCAGGACTTACGGGACTGCCTGATTTCCTTCCACCCATTGCGCTTCCCATAGGAATTTCATTCTACACATTCGAATCTATTTCCTATGTAGTCGATATTTATCGTGGAGATTCTCCTGCACAGAATAATCTTATCAATTTTGGAACCTACCTGTCCTTCTTTCCGCATTTAGTCTCAGGACCCATTATCCGGTACCGGGATATGGAAAAACAGCTTGTCAACCACACTGTAACAAAGAAGAAGTTTGAAGAGGGTTGCCGGCGTTTTTTACTCGGGCTGTTTAAAAAAGTTCTTCTTGCCGATCAACTGTCTCAGCTGACAGAAAAAGTACGATGGTTTGACTCTCCTTCCAGTTTAAGCGCCTGGATTGGTGCTCTTGCCTTTACCTTTCAAATCTATTTTGATTTTTCCGGGTATACGGACATGGCAGTCGGCCTGGGGCATATGTTTGGATTTACTCTGCCGGAGAACTTTAATTTTCCCTATTTGTCGCGGAGTGCGTCAGAATTCTGGCGGAGATGGCATATGACACTGGGCGGATGGTTTCGAGATTACCTGTATATCCCCCTTGGGGGAAATCGATGCTCCCGGCTTAAAAATGTTAGGAATCTCGCTATCGTATGGGTTCTTACAGGGTTATGGCATGGCGCGAGCTGGAACTTCGCTCTGTGGGGAGCGTACTGGGGTGTTCTGATTATCATCGAAAAATTATTCTTTCAAAAAATACTGGAACATATTCCAAAATTTTTTGGATGGCTTTACGCTTTTGTCGCCGCAGTCGTCGGATGGGTTTTCTTTGAGTATACAGACCTGAACGCGGCGTTCCGGATGATACGGGCCATGTTTGGATTTGCGCCGGGGATTGACAGGTTGGGTGCTTATTCCCTGATTACGGGTGGTCTGCTGCTTCTGATTGCCGCTATAGGCTGTTCTTCCTTCCCTGCGCACGTGGCAGAAAAACTGCGCCGAGGGGGAAAAGCGGGGCAGACTGTCTGGTGTGTAGGTTATGGATGCCTTGCTGTTTTGTCAGTTTCCGCGATGGTCGGAAACGCCTACAGTCCGTTTCTCTATTTTAGATTTTAATTTGGAAGGCAGAAGATAGAATGAAACACGGAAGTTTCTGTTCTCACTTTACGTCACTGCTTTTGATTTTTGGAATCCTAGCTGGAGCAGGGGCATTTATCCTGTCTCCCAAAGAGGAGTTTTCCGAACAGGAAAACCGTGTTTTAGAACCTGTCCCAAAATTCTCCGCTGATTCCATTCAGGACGGAAGTTTTATGAAATCAGCGGAGAATTATATCGGCGATCATTTCGCGTTTCGCGCGGATTTTGTTTCTCTGAATACGGCTTACCGGCTGCTTCTGGGACAGCGGGATTTTGCCGCGGACTATCCTGCAGATCCTCCGGAAGGCGGAATCTATTATGGAAAAAACGGCCATATTTATGAGGTCCTCCTGCCGGATAAAAGGGGAATTTTCCGGAGAAATGCCGCCGCTCTCGGTTCCTTTTCCCGCCTCGCCGGAATCCCTCTTCTGATCCTGCCGGTTCCCTCCGGATCGCAGGAACAGTCAGAGAACTTACCTTTGTTTGCGCCAAGTCACGATCAACAGGAAGAACTTACAACTCTTAAGGCTGAAGCGGGGCCTGGTACAGAAATCCTGGATATTTTTAATCTGCTCAGTCTGAAGGAGACCGGAAAGGATTATTATTTTAAAACCGACCACCACTGGAATACCCAGGGAGCTTATGTCGGATACCGCTCTCTTGTAAAGGAATTTCACCTTACGGCAGCACTTCCGTCTGATTTCGAATATCGGAAAGCTCCTTTCCCCTTTTACGGGGCATTATACTCGAAAGCAATCTTTAGTTTCCAAAAACCCGACGATTTTATATATCCTGTCCCCAAAAATGCCGCTAGGCTTACCCAGCAGATCGGCAGAAAAACGGAAGAGGGAATATACAGAGAGGATTATTTAAACAAAAAAGACAAATATTCGGCCTATCTTGGCGGAAATCCCGCTGTAACGGTTGTCCGAAACCCCTCGGCACCGGCAGGAAAGCTGCTTTTATTGAAAGATTCCTTTGCAAACAGCATGATTCCCTACCTTTGTCAGAATTTTTCGGAAATTCATTTAATCGATCTAAGATATTACAATCAGGATATTTATCAGTATATAAAACAAAACGGAATTAAGAATGCCGCGGCTGTCTACAGTATCAAACAGCTCTGCGACATTTCGATTGCGAACAAACTGGAAAAGTAATCGATATGATATCAAAATTTTAAATAGTACTTAAATCGGGGATGAACATGAAAGAAACAGCTTTCCTTGAAATCTTGTTTGGTTTCTGCTGATTTCACTAACTTTAAAAGTGTTTATAATGTTGTAATGACAGCGGAGGGGTAATACCAGTTGAGGATAGCGCGATAATTGGAACCCTGATTTGCCATTTCCTCGGCACCCGACTGGCTCATCCCCACGCCGTGCCCATATCCTTTCACCGTAAATAGGAATTTGCCGCCGGAAAAAGCGATGGTAAAGTTTGCGGATCGAAGATTAAACGCCTCGCGCGCCTGATTTCCCGTCATGCTCTGCCCCCCTAACGAAATGGACTTTACGGTTCCGGCGGGCGAGCGATCGACAGATCCAACCCAGGACTCCTCAGAGCTGCTGAGGTTTGCCTTGGGCAAAGTCTTCAGAGTCCTGTCTCTCATTTCTTCGGGAGGATAGGTCACTGTAGTCTGGTATCCTCCGGCGAAAACGTCCATCGGGCTTGCGACAGAAACAAGGTATGGCCGTTTGGATCCCCAGACGTTTTCGGAGGATTCCGTGTTTCCCGAAGAAATTGCAAAGTAGGTTGCTTCAATCAGCTCTCCGCCATAAGTCAGAACCAATCCATATACGGAATCTGCCGCAGCCGAAAGTTTTTGATAACGGGCGGTAAAATCCTTGCCCCAGCGTTTTTTCATTTCTTCTACCGGCACATAGGTCTGCCAGTTTTCGGGATCAGCGGAAAAATCGGCACCCTTGAGCGACGGATCCGGTGTCTTCTTTCTGTTTTCCCGCAGTCGGCTGTAATAGGTATAGCTAGCTACGGCCTGGGCTTTGAGCGCTTCATCCGGGGAGAGAGGAGACATCTCCGCCGCAACGGCGCCGCACAGGAATGTCTTGCCGTCTACCGACAAAATCTTTCCGGATTTTGTGTCGAGAATTTGAAAGGTATCCCCATTTTCACTCGGTGCGGAGCTGCTGCGCTGATTTTCGCTGCTGCCCTGTTCCGGCCTTTTTGCCGTCCCCCCGGTCAGGGAGAGAAATGGGATCAGAAACATAAGCAGGAACAGGAGAAAACATAAAAATAGAGTGCCTTTTTTTTCAGACATTTCTTTTAACCTCCCAGCGCCAACAGGGCAAATACATAATAGAAAGAAATATAATTCATTTTTATATTTAAAATCCTCCGTACTCCTGGAAAATTTAAATATTATGAAGTAGAGTGCAGAAGATAGTGCAGAATCTTTCCCTCGATGCCGCCCCTGCCTTGACTTTCCCTCTGCCATGATATAAAATGGGAACCGTTCGAACAGGCTGTATGAGCCTTCTGCCGCGCGTGACATTGCCGCGGCCATATTTTTTATCGTTTCACGGAGGGTGAAAACCGGATGGATGTGGATGTAGCGGGTATTTCGCAGCAGGAGAGGACGGAAGAACTTAAGGCGCTTTGTGACGAATACAGGGCGAACAACAAGATTTCACCCGATAAATTTGACCTTTATAATGTGAAGCGGGGGCTTCGGAATCCCGACGGAACAGGAGTTTTAGCAGGGCTGACCCTGATATGCAACGTGCACGGGTATTTAATTGCGGATAGTGAAAGGGTGCCGGACGAAGGAAAACTTACATACCGCGGTATTGACTTAAACGACATTGTAAATGGATGCTTGGCGGAAAACCGGTTTGGATTTGAGGAGGTAGCCTGGCTGCTCCTTTTTGGGAAACAGCCCACGCGGGGTCAGCTGGACCGTTTCTGCAAGGTACTGAACAGTTACCGTGAGCTTCCGGAATATTTTGCGGAGGACATGATTATCAAGGCCCCCTCCCGGAACGTGATGAACAAGCTCGGCCGCTCTGTTCTGGCCCTTTATTCCTATGACAGCAATCCGGAAGACCCGTCGATCGAAAACAATATGCGCCAGTCCATTCAGCTGATAGCGCAGCTTCCCACTATTATGACTTATGCCTACCAGGTAAAGCGCAGGCATTTTGACAAGAAAAGCATGTACTTCCATCCCATCGATCCGACCCAGTTTACGGCGGAATCCATATTAAATGCCATCCGTCCCGACCGGGTTTTTACGGACGAAGAGGCGAAGCTCCTCGATATCTGCATGATGGTCCACGCGGAACACGGCGGCGGCAACAATTCGACGTTTACGACAAGGGTCCTGTCTTCTACGGGAACCGACATTTATTCCGCCATCTCGGCGGCAATCGGGTCTTTAAAGGGGCCGCGCCACGGCGGCGCCAATCACCGGGTGATGGCGATGATGAATGAGCTGATGGCAAACGTGAAAGACTGGGAAGATGAGGATGAAGTCAGCGCGTATCTTGCAAAGATTCTGCGCGGGGAAGCGGGAGACCACTCCGGTTTGATTTACGGAATCGGACATGCGGTCTACACTTTGTCCGACCCCCGCGCGGTAATCCTCAAAAGGCAGGCGGGGAAACTCGCGGAAAAGTGTGGAATGCTGAAAAAATTCCGCCTGTTTGAGCTTGTGGAAAAGCTCGCTCCGAAAGTTTTTGCAAAGGTGACGGGCAAAAAGAAAGTAATGTGCGCCAACGTGGACTTTTATTCCGGCCTTGTATATGAGATGCTTCATATCCCGCCGGATCTTTATACGCCGATGTTTGCCGTTTCCCGCATCGCGGGATGGTGCGCGCACCGGATGGAAGAAATGACAACCTGCGGCCGCATCATGCGGCCCGCCTATCGTTCTCTTTCCAAAAACGTGCCGTATGTCCCGATTGGGAAAAGGAAATAAAAGGAGAATAAGACCATGAAACATGCCTGGACTGCTTTTCTGGTAACGGCAGCGGTTTTTCTGCCCGCAAGGATCTGGACACTCTTTCATTTTATCGATCCCGGGACGAGTTTTTTTACGGACGGGGGGATAACGGCCGGAATCCTGGCACTGCTTCTCGCCGGGTGTGTTGTTTTTCTCATGCGCCTTTGTGACTGCGGCGTCGGGGAAAAGGTGCCGGATCCGCCTTCCCGGAGCACACTGCTTTTCATCCTTTCTCTGCTGTGCGGAATTGCGGTGCTCGCGCAGTCCGCGGCTTTCCTTTCGGTTGCGTGGAATGACAAGAGCCTGATTCCAGAACGTATCTTCTATGGCTTCGGATTTCTCGCTTCCGCGGCCTTCCTAACGGCAGCATTTGGCTTTTCCTCAGGGAAGGCACTGCTGCGCCGGGCACCGCTAATCGCGCTTCTGCCGTCCGTCTGGGGTTGTCTTGGCCTTGTCCTGATGTTTATCCGTTATGCCGCGGCAGTAGACAGACTTGAAAACCTCTACCATACATTTACGGCAGCGTTTCTTCTTTTATTCCTGGTTTCCCAGGCAAAGATTCAGTCCGGTGTCGGAGGGCCGGAAGCCGGAAAGAGGATTTACGCCTACGGCCTTCCGGCTGTCACCATGACCCTGGTCACGGCCGTACCAAACCTCGCGCTGGATTTCGCGGGAAAAGAAACGCTTGGCATTTTTCCCATCGGGATGCATGTTGTCAATCTGTTTCTTGCTGCCTACGCCGCCGCTTTTCTAGCTTCCCTGCGTCTGAAGCCGGCTCCGGCCGCGGTCCCCGTAAAAGTAAGTTCTTCGCCCAAAATAAAACAGGAAAACGTTCCGGAAAAGAATAAAGCGGGCGTTCCCGCCTCTTCTTCCGATACGGATCAAAAGGAACAGGGTGTCTTAAGGGAGTGCCTGTCTTTTCTGAACAGCCGGTACGGCGGTGAAATGAAATTCGTGGAAGCGGAGAGACTGAAGCCTTCCAGGGGAACGGATGGAGATGGTTCGTCAAAATATTATCAGGATCCCTTGTAAAATATCCCCGGATGCTATAAAATAATAAACAGAACTTAATACTGTCAGGAGGTTGCAAATTTATGTCTATCAGAGTTGGCATCAACGGTTTTGGACGCATCGGCCGTCTTGTTTTCCGCGCTGCTATAGCTCAGCCGGAAAAGTTTCAGATTGTAGGGATCAACGACCCGTTCATTGCCCTTGACTATATGGTCTACATGGTCAAGTATGATACCATGCATGGCCATTTTAACGGCAACGTCAAGGCGGAAAACGGAAAACTGGTTGTCAACGGCCAGAAAATCGACGTTTTCGCAGAAAAGGATCCGACCCAGATTCCGTGGGGCAAGATCAACGCGGAGTATGTCGTAGAATCAACAGGTGTATTCGCGACAACGGAAAAGGCTTCCGCTCACCTGAAGGCGGGCGCGAAGAAAGTCGTAATTTCTGCTCCGGCGAAGGACAAGGTTACCCCGACCTTTGTATGCGGCGTGAACCTCGACACTTACCGCAAGGATATGAAGATCGTTTCCAACGCTTCCTGCACGACAAACTGCCTTGCCCCGCTTACGAAGGTCGTAAACGACAAGTTCGGCATTGTCGAAGGTCTGATGACGACAATCCATTCCACGACTGCCACACAGAGGACCGTAGACGGACCTTCCAAGAAAGACTGGAGAGGTGGCCGCGCCGCTTCCGGCAACATCATCCCGTCGACAACAGGCGCCGCCAAAGCCTGCGCACTGGTTATTCCGGCTGTTAAAGGCAAACTTACCGGCATGTCCATGCGTGTCCCGACACTCGATGTTTCCGTTGTGGACCTGACGGTCCGTCTTGCGAAACCGACTACGTATGATGAAATCTGCAAGACCATGAAAGAAGCTTCCGAGGGTGAATTAAAGGGAATTCTCGGCTATACGGAAGACATGGTCGTTTCATCTGACTTCCTCGGGGATCCGCGGACCTCGATCTTCGACGCGAAAGCCGGCATCATGCTGAACGATCACTTTGTCAAGCTGGTTGCCTGGTACGACAACGAATGGGGCTATAGCAACAAGGTTCTTGACCTGATTGCCCACATGTACAAAGTAGATCACGAATAAAACAGGCTTTTCCCGCTGACTTATCAAAGCGGAAGGCGTCTCTTTTTTGCGGATACAAAAAAGAGACGCCTTTTTTCTG
>ENA-UOOI01002462-UOOI01002462.1-fermentation-metagenome-genome-assembly--contig:-NODE-2462-length-16043-cov-63.549475_pt1 | contig 16043 bp, 15 predicted proteins | sample MGYA00245779_ERZ724027 | MGnify/ENA primary metagenome ERZ724027 (study PRJEB28704, sample SAMN03018318) | fermentation metagenome | biome: anthropogenic terrestrial biome; feature: soil...
GTGCGGGCGAGAATGCAGCCGCTTTTGATCCCAAAACCGAGACTTCCCGGAGCGCGGCCTTGACTTCGACCCCCTCTAAGCCGACGTCGGCACCTCCGGCACCCAAAGTTGAGGGAGCCGGTGGAACGGACAGCAAAGGAAACCAGACCAAGGCTACGAACCCGGCCCTGACCAACAAGAACAAGGCGCCGGAGTATACTTCTAAGCCTGTGGTGGACGGGAAATCCAAGAGCAAATCCGGGAATACGTCCAGCAAAAAATCTTCGGGGAGTAATTCCACTTCTACCCCAAAAGCTGGAGATCAGAAAGACGGAAAAACTTATATGCCTGGCTTTGGTTGGGTTGATGGTACTGGCGGCGGCGAAGGAACTGTTGATAATGGAGATTGGGGCGGCGGCGAACAAGTCGGTATCATGGACTAAAACTTAAAATTCAATAAATTCGGAAGGGTGCAGTGCTTTAAGTACTGCACCCTTCTTTTGTTTCAGGAGGAAAGCATGAAAAAAATATTCTCGTTTCTGCTTTGCCTGCTTTTCCTTTTTGCTGCTGCTTCCCCCGCCGCATGGGCGGACGGTGATGGTAATTTTGACAATGGCGGCGGTGGCATGGGAAACGGCGAGGCCGGCAGAAACTTCTGGAACCCCGGCCAGGACGGCGTGAGGGTAACTCTCGTCAGGGCAAGCGATAACACACCGGTGACAACCCCCATCGACCTAACGAATAAGGATGAAAGCAATATTCTATATCATTTTGGGAAAAAAAGTAAATTGCATTATCGAAATGGGGCATCACTTGTTGGGACAGCAACGACTTATCATTATATTGTCCCTAAAAAAGGCTTACCGACTATCATAACCGACAATGGCAACGCAAATATCACAGCGATAAAGAGATATTTTTGTTCTTCGGATACATTGAAGCGAATTGCAGCACATTTCAATGCATCATATTCCACCCTTATAAATGGGAACTACAAGCTGCTGATTGAGCCTATCGCCTACATCACCTTCGGAGGTCAGCGGTATGCCATGACGGCCACCGAGGCCGCCCTTTACGACCAGAAGCTGAGCGGCGGTCTTAAAGCCAAGATGAAGGATCTATCTCATAAGAATTTGCCGCTGTCAATGTTCCTAGAGCATGCCGATATGGGATATCCGAAGTTTACCGGCAGCAGGAACAAAGCGCAGTCGGATTCCACTATCATTTCTTCCCTCGGCTTAGGTATTGTAAAATTCAAGGAATCCCCTGACGAAGACGAAGATGATCCTGGGACCGCATCTTACGAATACCGGGTGAATACGGATGTCATCACGGCCGTTGATTTGACGGCCAACAGCGAGATCAACCCGGACGGCCCGGCGAAGGTCACGTTTCGTATCAAGGGGAGTAAATACACGGTCAGTAATATCGTGATCCCCGAGGAAGAAAGTCAAGTGGTATGGGTTAAATGGCATACTCCTTCTTCCCCACAATCAATAGACATCAATGTGAGTTCTAACAAGGGATCCCTCAGCGCCAGCACGATCCATGCTAAGGTGGTATCGCTGGACAATCACGAGCCGCCCGATCCGAAAGCCACGGACCGCAACGACAGTTTCAGCGTTCCTACCTCTGTCACGCATCGTTCGGAAATCACTTCCAGATCCTGGGGCGTGTGGAGCGCTCATTGGCACGCATATTGGGTTTGGCATGAACACTGGGTATGGCACAGCGATCCGGACGGTGGAGGCGAATGGCAAGATCATGGAAAGTGGAAAGATGAAGGTTGGTGGGATTTCGATTTCAACTCTTATAAGGCGACGCTTTACGCATCGGTAAGCCTGCAGCCGGATGATAAAGTTCCAACTGCGGTCGGAAAAAACATGAAAAGCGGATACGGCATAAAGATCAATCTCTCCGCACATGTTGACGGATCGGTTCCGGCCTCTCATGTCACCGGCCTGCAGACGGCGGTATCCTACTTCCCGGAATTCCAGTATAAATCATACTGGCGGCTTTTGGAGATAACCACGCCCGGCAATCCGTCAGCTCTGCAATACAAGAAGAATGAGTATTCGACATATGATCGCAGGGTACATTTTACCCCACTGTGGTACCCTGATTCCAATTACATTGTTTCCACCTATGCCTTTGATGCCTGGACGCCTGCCGGTATGCTCTGCACGAATCTGGACGATCAGGTAGCTATCAGCGGATCCGTTTACGATGACTGGCATATTGGCCCCAAGCTGCCGGAATAAATAAATGACACTGTGTGACTTGATTTTCAGCGTATTAAAATATACAATGTAACAAAGGTATGGATAAAGAATAAATGACATGAGAGCGAGGAACGAGCTATGGCGGGGAAGTTTCAGTGGAAGGCCTTTGCTGCTGTCAATTTAGATGACGTTTTCTTTGATTCTCTAAAAAGCGATTATCCGGAATTTACCGATTGGTTCAAAAAAAAAGTAAAAAACAATGAACAAGCATTAGTTTTTAATGATGAATTAGGGATTGGTGCCTTTTTATACCTTAAAAATGAATCCGAACCTATAGAATTAACAACAAAAATTCTGCCGGCTATACCCCGCCTAAAAATAGGAACATTAAGGTTGGCTGAAAGATTCAGAGGATTGAGACTAGGGGAAGGCGCCCTGGGCGTCTCTTTATGGCGTTGGCAGGAAAAACAAGTACCACAAATTTATGCAACTGTTTTTGAAAAACATCATGAACTAATAATGCTGTTCGAGCGATTTGGATTTCAATGTATCGGATTTAATAATCGTGGAGAACGCGTCTATCTAAAGGATAGACGAAAAATTAATTATTTGGATCCCTATAAAGCTTTTCCTTTTATTATTCCAAGCTTCCGTACAGCTGGAGTTATTCCAATTAATGATACATTTCATGATAAACTGTTTCCTTATTCTGAATTAAAAGGAAATAAGGTAGAAATAGAAGAAGAGACAGCTGGAAATGGTATCACAAAAATTTTTATTGGTACCCCTTATATATCAATGCACTATTGCCCCAACGAACCCGTTGGCATCTACCGCAGATTTACAGGCCATGGTTCTAAACAATATAAATCCGTCATAACTTCTTTTTGTACTATTATAAACGTAACTACAGTAAAGGATAAAAACCGAGCATATATAAGTTTATCAAAATTTATTGAAATTGCAGGAAATAAGACCCTTTTTACTGCTGATGAACTCGAAAACATATATAATAGTAATCCAAATATTGTTGTACTAGAATTAATTTATAATGGATATTTTGGTAAGGGCCATAATGTTACTTATCGGGAATTGAAGGATAATAATTTATTTGCGGCTCATCCTTACCAAATAACATATACAAAGGAGGACTTTCTCAAGATTTTAGAAATGGGTGATGTAAATGTGCAAAATGTTGTTATCAATTAATCCAGAGCATGTGGAGAGCATAATTCTAGGAGTAAAACGGTTTGAATTTCGTAAAGTACGTTGTAAATCAGAAATTGATAAAATTATTATCTATTCAACCGCACCGGTTAAACAGATAGTCGCTGAAGCTGAGGTCACTAATATTTTTGAGGGTAGTCCGAATGATATCTGGAAATTGACTTCAGACTACGCTGGTGTAAGTAAATCCTTTTTCGATAAATATTATAAAGGATATAAAAAAGCTGTAGCTTATGAACTTGGAAGAATAAAAGAGTACTCAAAGCCAAAACCATTATCTGCTTTTGGCATCAGTAATGCCCCACAATCATTCGTTTATATCTGAATCTATCGGCTTTTCGTACATTAGAGGAGACCTTTTTTGAATAACTCGGACATTTTGTCCGAGTTATTCTATTTCAAGGGGTCACGAAAAACTAAGAAAATACGAGAAAAACAAAGTTAATATTTTTAGAGGCAAAACACAATATCTTGTGCTTTGGCATCGACCCGCAGAAGTGTTCCGTTTCTCAGTATTTTGAGAAATCGGCCTATTTTGCGGGTTGACTTTTTTTGATGCCCTGGGCGGTGCCCAATTATACAAAATTCCAGTTTAGCCTATTTACGTATAAGAAAGGAAAATTGACATGAAAGAGAATTTTGGATCCGGAAAATTCAGAAGGAAGAAGAACAAGTTCGCGCAGATTTCCAATATCGCGCTGCAGGACAACGGGTTGTCTCTCAAAGCGAAAGGGCTGTACTCCCTGATTCAAAGTATGATTACGATGCCTGACGCTGATCTTCGAATCTGGAAAATCAGAGTGAAGTGCAAAGAAGGAGAAAAGTCGTTTGGCAGCGCCTGGAAAGAGCTGAAAGACGCCGGATACTTAAAGCAGTATCGGATTCCGGACGGAAAAAAAGGAGCCTTTCGCTATGAATACGACCTGCTGGAAGAACCGGACCTTACAACTTCGGCAACGATCAACTTGAATAAGTACGGCGAAATTTCTTCCATCGATGCGGCCGGCGACCATATCCCCCAAAACGGGGGTGATGGTGAGAGCGCGGCCACGGATCAGCTTCCCGACCATGTACCCCAAAACGGGGGGTATGGTGAAAACAGTAAAATTGCTTCCGACCATAGCCCCCAAAATGGGGGTGGTGGTCAGCCGGAAGAAAAGGATCCCGACCATACCCCCCATTTTGGACCCTATGCTAAAAGCACCCTATGCTTTTCGGACCCGGTCCAAAAGGGGGGCGATAATAGTAATACTCTCTTTAATAATACTAGGATAGATAATATTAAATCTATCAGTCAGTCATCTTCTGACGGACGGACAGATGAAATTCGGGACCGGCTGAAAAATCAAATCGACTACTCCTATTTTGAAGCCAACCGCCCCGAAGATTTACAGATCATCAATTCCTTGATCGACTGCATGGCCGAAATGTTGGCAAACCCCACGACAAAGATAAACGGTGTTGAGCAAAGCCGCCAGTGCCTGACTGAATACATAAAACAGGTGGACAGCACGACGATCACCGAATTCATGGAGGATATGCGCGGGAAGGTATCCGGCGTCAAGAACATATCCGCCTATTTGCGGAGCTGCCTGATCAATTTCATCAGAGACCAGAATCTTATTCTCATGACGGTGTAAAGGAGTTTTAAAAATGGAAATCACAAGTATCAAGGTTAGGCCGGTCGAGGGAATGCCCCGCCTGAAAGCGTATGCCAGCATTGTTCTGGACAACCAGCTCGCCATCAACGACCTGATGGTGATTCAGACAGATCACGGGCTGTGCGTTGAATTTCCAAAAACGAAGCGCATCAAAAAGGCTGGCTGGGAACTGGTCGCGCCGCTGAACCGCAAGACGCGGTACGGTATGCAGACGCAGATTCTGGAAGCGTACCGGTCCACGACTGAAAACAAAATAGCTTAATTCTTTCTTTTATCCGCCCGGAATTAATCGTCCGGGCTTTTTTTATATTCATTTTTACTCGGACATTTTGTCCTAGGTAAGTGGAAGGGGGAATTGATTGGACGCTATCGAAATCTATTTGCCGCCGAACCTCCTGCAGGAATGGCTGGACTGCTGCCGGGGCCTCCAACAGTACGACCCGGATGCCGTTGATCCCTTACTGGATATTGTCCGGGACACGAAAGGCGACAAAGTCAAAATCTACATCGATACCAGCCGGAAAGGAGCTGATGAAACTGTCAGGAAAGATCATTGCAGTCAGCGGAAGCCCAGGCAGCGGGAAAACTCTGACTGCCGTAAAAATTGCAAAAGCCCTTGCTGATTTCAAAAGGCAGGTGATCCTTGTCTGCTGTGATGAACAGGTTCCGGCGATCCCGCTGCTGATCCCTGAATCCGACGAAAGCACCCCGAACCTGGGAAGCCTGCTGCGGCTTTCGGAGCCTTCCCCGATTACGGTTTTACGTCATTGTATCCCGTTTGGGAAAAGCGGACTGATCGGTCTTTTGGGATACCGCATTGGGGATCAATCCCCGCCGCAGGATGCCGGGGAAAAAGGATCAAAGCTTTTTTCAGTATTGCGGGGCTGTACGGATTATACGGTCATCGACTGCGGCCCGGAAAATTCTCTCGCTTCCCCCGCTTTCGGTGCTTGCGACATCCGCTTCCGCCTGTTCAATGCCGGTCTGAAAAGTTTTGTGTTCTTTGAAGCAAATAAAAAAGAAGAAGGGAAGGTGGTAATCAACGTCCTGAATAATTTGAAGCCAAACCAGGACGCGAGCGTCGCAGGGGAAAGCCTGGGGCCTGTGCCCTATGTCCTGCCGCACGTTCTTGACCTGGAAGAACAGTACGACGCCGGGAAACTCGATGAACCTGTGTATGGCTCCCCGGCGAAAAAGTATGCGAAGGTAATCCGGCGGATCGTGATAGACCTGCTGGATCATGAATCCTAAAATTTAAGGAGGAAAAATTGACATGACGAAAGTTTTAAAATTTGCTGGGAACGTAAAGAGGAAGATCCGTTCCACTGCCGTGTCGGCGCAGGCCGTTCTTTGCAGCCATACGGGCGCGTCCGCTGTGGAAATCGCGGGCGCGGCTGTTATGGCGATCGTCCTGATTTGTGTGCTTCTCCAAGCATTCACGGGAATCTTCTCCGACAGTATTATTCCCGGAATCAAAGACAAGGTTTCGCAGATGTTTGCCATTGCGGGATGAGGAACTTTATTTGCACATTCCGCGAAGCCACGCGCACGGAACAGATTGCCCTGCCGCTTATTTTCATATGCGCCAGCGTGACCCTGCTGATTGCCTTTGATGATCCGGTACATATCGTCAAGGGCATTTTCTTTTTCTGTTTCTTAACCGCAATCGCCTTTCTGGATTTCAAATCAAAAGCCATTCCGGATGTTTTACTGATCCCGATGGTGCTGACCGGCCTCATTGAATGTGATTGGAGTTCTTTCGGCGGCGCGCTGATTGTTTCGGTTCAGATGCTGCTGATAGCCCTTTTTTCTGACGGGATCGGCGGCGGGGACATTAAATTTATGGCGGCGGCCGGTTTTGTCCTGAAAACCGATGGGGCGCTTTTGGCCGGCCTGATCGGTTTCTTGATTTTTGTTTTGATCCATTTTCACCATCGAAAAAAGCAATCATACGCATTGGCACCCGCTTTAAGTATCGGGTGCTTTCTTTCATTTCTATTGATTGAATCTTAGGAGGTTACAATGAAACGTCTTTTACACAATCGTACCGCGCTCGGTATCGGGAGCATTATCCTCGCTCTGGTGATCTGCCTGATCGTCGCGCCTGTCATCAGCACGGCGAGCAGCCGCCATGTCACTGTGGTAAGGGTGACAAAGGAAATCAAGGAAAGTACGCAAATAAAGAAAGATATGATCCAGGCGGTCAAGATCGGCGGATATAATCTGCCCTCCAACATCGTGACCGACCCCGACAAGGTGATCGGGAAGTATGCGACGGCCACTTTGCAGCCGGGCGACAATGTCCTTGACAGCAAAATTTCAGCGCAGGCCCCGAACGCCTATCTGTCCCAGCTTGACGGGAAGCAGATTGCCGTTTCTGTTTCCATCAAAAATTTTGCTGCCGGCCTGTCCGGCAAGCTCATGCCCGGCGATATCATTTCCTTCAATGTTGCCGATTACGGCGACCTGAAACAGACACTGGCACCGGCAGAGCTGAGGTATGTCAAGCTTCTCGCCGCCACAAACGATACCGGCGTTGACAATACGACCAACGCGCAGGATAAGGAAAAAAGCAAGCAGGAAGATATGCCCTCGACCCTGACCGTCCTGGTCACGCCTGAACAGATGCAGAAACTGGTTGACTATGACCACAACGGGCAGCTCCATGCCGGACTGGTTTACCGTGGGACAAAAGATAACGCAAACCGGTTCCTCTCTGTTCAGGCAAAATATCTCAAGGAAAATGGATCGGGTGATGAAAATGCCGAGTAAAGTAATCGCCATATGGGGCAGCCCGGACAGCGGGAAAACCACGTTCTCCGTCAAGGCGGCGAAGCTGCTCGCGGCGGATAAAAGGAATGTCCTCATGATCCACTGCGACGATGAAACGCCGGTGGTCCCCACCCTCATACCGTCACCTGCCGGAGCTGAAAAATCGCTTGGCGATCTGCTTTACAAAACCAATCCAACGGTAGACACAGTTCTGCAGCACAGCTTCGCTTTCGGCAGCAGCGGATATATCAGCCTTCTCGGCTATGTTTTGGGTGACAATGCGATTTCCTATCCGGAATACACGCTGCAGAGCGTCAAGAATCTTTTCGGGCTTTGCAAGAGAGTCCCCGATATTGATTTCATTCTCGTGGATTGTTCCCACCATACCATCAGCAATCTTTTGACGGCTTATGCCCTTGAATCGGCTGATATTGTCTTCCGTGCCGGGACCCCAGACACGAAAAGCATGGTGTATCTTGTTTCCCAGGTTCAGGCGCTGCGTGATCCGAAGTTTAAAATTCACAGGCAGATCGGTATCCTGAACAAAGTCCGGAATTCCACAACGCTCTATGAAAGTGCTTTTGAAAAGGACGCGGCAAGATATGATCTTCCTTTCTGCCCCGGGCTGGAAGATCAATTCGCAGAACAGCGGCTGCTGGATTCACTGCCCGGCAAGGACGGGAAAGCCTTTGATTCTGCCTTTGCGGCAATGATACGGGAGGTTGTCTTAAATGAATAACCGGACAATTTTCCAGAGCCAGACGAAATCTTTTGAATTCCCGGTGCTCTTTGACCAAATTCAAAACTACATGTCGGAGCAATACCGCGATCTGCTGTCAAACGCAGATGACATAAACCGGCCGCAGTTTTTGGCCCTGATCCGGCAATATCTGACGGAACAAAAATGCGGTGTTCCCGGCTATGATTTCGAGACCCTGGTTGAAAAGCTTTATGACGAAATGGCTGGATTCTCTTTTTTGACAAAATATGTCAACCTAAGCGTTCCGGATGTTGAAGAGATCAACATCAATTCCTGGGACGATGTGAAGGTGACATTCAGCGACGGCCGGGTGGAGCCTGCCGATGGAGAATTCTATTCTCCCGGACATGCGGTAAACGTGGTCAAGCGGATGCTGCAAAAGTCGAATATCATTCTGGACAACGGGCGGCCGTGCGTTCGCGGCCACCTGGGAAAGAATATCCGGATCACGGTAAACGGCCCCGGCGTCATTGACGATGATGTTGGAGTGACCGCTTCCATCCGTTTCGTCAACCCGAAAAAGATTGGGAAAGCAGACTTTATCCGTTTCGGTACAGCCACGGAGGAAATGCTCGATTTTCTCAGCACCTTATTCCAGTATGGCATTTCGATGGTTCTGGCCGGCTCGACCGGGACCGGGAAGACAACCATCATGAGCTGGATCATGTCCACTGTCCCGGACAACAAGCGGTTGTATACCATCGAAAACGGCAACCGCGAGTTTGACCTTGTGAAACGGGATGAAAATGGAAAAATTCAAAACAATGTGATCCACACGGTGACACGGTACTCGGACGATCCGAAGCAGAATATTACCCAGCAGGTACTGCTGGAACAGGGCCTGACTTTCGACCCGGATTATATCTGCATGGCAGAAATGAAAGGATCTGAGGCGTATGAAGCTCAGGAAGCCGCCCGGACAGGCCATGCGGTGATCTCCACGGTACACGCGAAAAGCTGCTCCAAAATCTATGACCGTATCATTGACCTGTGCAGCCTGAAAGGCAACCTCAGCGACAAGCTGCTTTCTTCGTTTGTCGTGGACGCCTTCCCAATTACTTTCTACGTCAGGAAGATGGAGGATAACGTCCGCCGCATCACGGAAATATGTGAATGCGAGCTTGACGATAACGGCAGGCGCAAGCTGAGTACGCTTTATCAGTTCCACACTTTCAAAAACGAAGTCACAAACGGTAAGACGAAAGTACATGGGAAATTTGAGCGTGTCGGCGTAATTTCTAAAAATCTGCAGCAGGAATTACGGGACAACGGTATTCCTGAATCCGTGCTGCAGAAATTCATTGGAGGTGACGCAAATTGATGTTCTTTTATGCCCTTGCCTTTTTTATGATGGTGGCCGGGGCTTTTATGGCCTTGGACCTCACTCCCGTTGACTTTGTGACACAGATACTTTCTGTGTTTTCCGGGCGGAAGGTCAAGCTGAAACAGAGTTTCAAACGCAGTATAAAGCCCGTGAAGATACGCGGGATCCGTGCGATTGTAAGGGATTCCAAGGAAGCGCTGAGAATGGAGGACCAGAGCAGCAAATTTCCGCAGATTGTTTTTGCTTCTTTTGTCCTGGCAATCGTCGGGATCCTGATTGCGAGCGCAATGGACAACCCCTTCCTGATTCCTATCCTTGCAATTTTCTTTGCGCTGCTTCCCTTTTTGTATGTCCTGATCACCGCAATTAAATCAAAAAAGGATCTGAATACCGCGCTGGAAACGGCTCTCTCGACCATCACATCTTCCTATATCCGGACGGAATCCATCATCACGGCAGTTTCGGAAAATGTGGACAACCTGGACCCGCGCGTGAAACCGGCGTTTCAGCGATTTCTGGTTCAGTCTCAAATGATAAGCCCGGACATTCCCGCCCTGCTGGAAAGCATGAAAAAACAGATCAACAACTCGGTTTTCCACGAATGGATCGACGCCATGGTTTTATGCCAGGACGACCGCAGCCTGAAAAGCACCCTGCTCCCTATCGTCAATAAGCTTTCCGATATGCGGGTCGTGGCGGGCGAGCTGAACAATCTTTTGTACGAGCCTTTGAAGGACTTTGTCGTTATGGCTTTGCTGCTTTTGCTCGAAGCTCCGTTCATGCGCTCTCAGAACGTCGAATGGTATAACATTTTGATGTTTACGCCGGTTGGGAAAATCCTTATTACAGTTGATGTGATCCTTTTGATGATTGCCCTGGTCGCAATCGTCCGGAACACCCAGCCGATTGAGTACAGGAGGTAAGCCATGCTGATTCTATTCTTTCTTTGTATTTCTTTTGGAATTTACCTGATCGCCTGCGATTTATTTCATATTCCCTCGCTGGCTACTACCAGGGCGATCATGTCAATTACGCAGCACGACAAAAAGCACGTGTTTCAAATTGGCGCTCTCATGATGACACTCTCCGTCAAGCTGGGGAAAATCATCAAACTCAGCGAAGGGCACCGGAAGGAACTAAGTTCCACCCTGAAAACGGCCGGCATCGCCATGCAGCCGGAAACGTATATTGCGCACGCAATTGTAAAAATGGGATTAAAGCTGCTTCTGATGATCCCGTTTGCTTTTCTCCTGCCGCTGATGAATTTGTTAGTGGCCGCCTGGGCGGCGCATGGACTGTTTTCCGATTTGAACGATGCAAGAAAAAAAGTGAAGAAACGCCAGGAAGAAATAGACCGGGAATTGCCCCGGTTCGTTTCGACGATTGAACAGGAATTGAATGCAAGCCGTGACGTCCAGTCGATGTTGGAAGGCTACAAGGCGAGCGCGGGAAATGCTTTCCGGCGCGAATTGGAAATTACAATCGCGGACATGAAGTCAGGGTCCCAGGAGCTGGCGCTTACACGGCTGGAATCCCGTGTCGGAACAACGATGATGAGCTCCACTGTGCGCGGCCTATTATCGGTTATTCGCGGGGATAACGGCGTGATGCACTTTGCAATGCTTTCCCATGATTTCCGGCAATTGGAATTGCAGCAGCTCAAATCGATTGCGATCAAAAGGCCGGATAAGCTCAAAGTTTACAGCTATATCCTGCTTGCCGGATTCTTCGCAACCCTGCTTGTACCAATCGGCGTCTATCTCATGAAGCTGATTAACGGCTTGATGTGAGGTTTTAGCAATGAAAAAAATACGATCTATTTTAAAATCCACCAGGGGCGACATCCTTTTAGAGGCTTCCGGCCTGCTGATCCTGGTGGTTATGGTTTTGGCCCTTGCCCTTCATACTTTCCCTGCGTTTATTGCAAAACAGCAGCTTGACACATACGCTTCCGAACTGTGCCGGACGGCGGAGCTGGCCGGAGAGGTCGGGGCCGAAACCTCCGAAAAGGAACAATCCTTATCGGAGCAGACAGGGCTTCACCCGGATGTCACCTGGTCAAAGACCGGGAAGATCCAATTGGACGAAAAAATCACTCTGAAATGTACCATCGTCAAAGACATTGGATTTGCAAACTTCGGGTCCTTCCCAGTGACGCTGAGAGCCATTCAGGAAGGGAGGTCGGAAGTCTATTGGAAGTAATTCACAAAGTGAGATCCATTCTGAAAAGCAACAAGGGAGCCTCCGTTTTCTGGATCGCCTTTGTTGCTCTTTCTTTGCTCGTGATCGTGTCTGCCGGATACGAATATATCCGGCTGCAGATCATCGCGCAAGGCACCCGCGACGGCATGGATGCTGTCGTAACAAAAGCCTGCACGGAAAACTACGCCAGGCTTTACGACGGCCTCCGGGAAGGATACAGCGGCGGGTATAAGAAGGACAGCGCGAGCTGGACGGAGGATGTCGATTCCGATATCGTCTATACGATACTGGACAATCAGTTCGGAACGCAGCCGGACGGCAGCGGACATTCCAAATACATCGGGGAAAACCTCGAATTCCGGATTTCCGATCTTTCCGTTCAGATGACCAATACGCCGTTCGCGCCGGACGCTGCCGGCAGCGAAAAGAAATTCACCGGGAATGCGAGTTATACGGTAACTGTCCCGCTGTCCTTTGGCTGGGGCGCAATTCCCCCATTGGAGATCCCCATGAAAACAGTTGCCGGATACACGGCCAAGTTTTCATAAAATTTTCCATTCTTTCTTTATTCGCCTGAAAAGGAGGCAAACATGGATAAGCAGGAAAAGAAAAAAGAGCGCCGAAAAACCATTTTGATCCTGATCGGCGCGCTCTTCGTAATTTTCGGGATCTTTGGCGGCACTTTTTTAAGCGACGCCATGGGCTTCGATCTGTTGAACATACCGAAAGCGCCGATCCCGCAGGACGGCCAGGATTCAAAATCGGGTGGTGCAGGCTTTGTTACGCCGGGCCAGATTACGGACGGATCCATCTTTAATCACGGCCAAGGGAAAAAAGCTTTTTCCGGGTTTGGTGATGACGGAAGTCTGTTCGAGAAAACAAATGCATCGGGCATCAATGCCGATGGTGATTCTGCAAATGGAAAGGATACCGGCGACGGATTCCTTTTCACGCTAAAAGGAACTGAAAACGGAAAAGAGGGAGCCGGGTTTCCTCTGATCCCAGGGACCGGATCAAACTCTTCCTCAACATCACATGAGCCGGGCAGCTCCGGCCCTACATCTTCCGATCCTGGACAAAACAATTCTTCCGGCAGCAGTTCCGGAAGTTCCAGCAGTTCCCCTTCCTCCGGGACCATCATTCCGGGGAACCGGCCGACGCCGGGCGGCGGAAATCACTCCGTCCCGATCAGTGAGGTTAAGCTGGATCAGGCGGATGTTACGATCAACCGCCACAACACCTTGCAACTTACGGCGCTGATTTCCCCTGCCAACACCACGGAAAGCAAGACAACCGTCTGGTCCTCTTCCAACGCGAATGTCGCCACGGTGGACAGCAAGGGCCTGGTTACGGGCGTGAACGCCGGGGAAACGGCGATCACTGCAAAAGTGGGATCACACACGGCGACATGTAATGTTACGGTCGTGGTCCTGATGGAAGGTATCTCCATCAATTATGAGGAACTTTCCGTCGTCAAGGGAGATACCGCGCAGCTTACCGCCAAAACGATTCCGGAAGACACCACCGAGGACAAGGCGATTGTCTGGTCTTCTTCGGATCCGGAAGTGGCGACGGTAGACGGCAACGGCCTGGTTACGGCCATCAAGACCGGGAAGGCCACGATTAAAGCAAAATCTGAATTGACTGGATTCTCGGGATCATGTGAAATCACGGTAGTATCCCCCATGACGGGAATCAGCATGGATAAAACCACGTTGACCGTCAACCGCGACAGGACGGACAAGCTGACAGTGATCTTTTCGCCGGAAGACACGACGGATGACCGGATTGTGACATGGAGCAGCTCCGATCCGAGTATTGCGGATGTCGATCAGCAGGGGAATGTGACCGGTCATAAAATTGGGACGGCCACTATCACGGCCATGTGCGGAAAATTCACCGCCACCTGCGACGTGACTGTGGTTGCAACGATTGACAACATCTATCTGGATCAGTCGGAAATGGTCCTTGACCGAGGCACCAACGGCCAGTTGACCGTATCCTACGAGCCGCCCGACACGACGGATGACAAGACGGTGGCATGGACTTCTTCCAATCCGGAAATCGCCACTGTTGACGATTCCGGCAAGGTTACGGCCATAAGCGCCGGGGACGCCACGATCACGGCCAAGGTCGGCACCCACACCGCGACATGTGAAGTCACGGTTGTGGTCCTCATTCACAATATTGCCATTGAAAATTTGCCTGAAAAGATGACAAAAGGAGATATTGCGCAGCCCACTGTATCCATTGACCCGCCTGACACAACCGAGGACAAGACAGCCATTTGGAGCAGTTCAAACCCGGATGTGGCTACTGTGGATAGTACCGGAAAGGTAACTGCCGTTAATCCTGGGGACGTAACCATCACCGTAAAAATTGGTGAACATAATGCACAGCAGGATTTACACGTCCGTAATATTTTCACTATCAGCACGGTCGCTTCCGGGGACGGTTCTGTATCTCCTGGTGGTCTGGTTGTTGAGGATGATTCTATTACCTTGACAGCGACCCCGAATATAGGCCATCACCTGAAAAAATGGATCTGCAGCACAGGCGAAACAAGGACGGATCTCTCATTCTCTTATGTGCCTACATGCGACGTTACGTGGACAGCAGAATTTGAAATAGATACTTATGACAGTGAACAAGTACCTGTTCCTTCATCGACTGGCGGATCCGGAAAAATCACTCCCGCACCTCCCTATACCTTTGGGCAGGAAGTAACTTATACTGCAACGCCCGCAACTGGGTATCATTTTGTCAACTGGACCAGCAATTTTGGAGACACAAAATCCACACAGACATTCACTTGGGTTTTGACCAGACCGATCACGTGGACACCACACTTTGCACCCAACAACTATAATGTTTCCGTAACTGCCGTGTCGGATGATCAAGGTAAAACAGGTGGAACTGCCAATGGTGCCGGTACTTATACTTATGGAAGCACGGCAACTTTATCCGCCATCCCAGAATCAGGCTATAAATTTGTAAATTGGACCAGCAACTTAGGCGATACAACTACTACTCCAACTTTCACCTATACCCTTGATCCCAAAATTGCCAATGCAAACGGAATTACCTGGACGGCTCACTTTACATTAGATGCCTTCGTTACGGCAAGTATTGAAGATGACGGACAAGTAGACGGAAAGGTCTTTAAATACGGCCTTATAGAAATAAAAGGGAGCTTTGATGAAGATGATGATGATGAAGGTTATGCTAAAATCACCTTAACTTTGGATTCTCCTATCACTGTTCAAAAAGGTGGCGAAATACTTGATTTCGAGTACTATCTCGATTTTATGGGCCTACATTCCTGGCGTGATTTTGAGGAATATATTCAAGTTTATAACGATGACACGTCAGTCACAGTAAAATCCTCTTTCACAATGGCAGATGAAAATGAAGATATCCCATATACTATGACAGCTTCCAACACTGTAACTTTTAATAAAATCGTTATTTATGGAGAAGCAGGCAGTGATCACGATTCGGATTATTACTTTTATGTAGACATATTTAGCATAGGCGGTAAATCAGTATCAGCTATCCGAGGCTACAACTACGAATGAGAAGGTTTCCGGTTTCCGGCAGTCTTCTTTATCTGCAAATAAGGAAGGGAAGATGATGATAGATATGGCTGAGTTATCTCAGCAGTATGCAGTTTTATTGCAGAATGTAAAAGCACAACCAAGCAAGTTCTTCTGGCAGTCGCCCCCGGAAGATTCCATGAAGGCCATTGAAAAATATATCTCCGGGTCGCAAATCCATCTTGTGGAGCCTCCGGATCAGGTCGCTAAAAAGCTGTACAACGATATTGCCGGATACTCCGTCCTGACGGATCCCTTACATGATGTTTGGGTCAGGCGGATTCAGGTGCTTTCCTGGGA
>ENA-UOOI01002467-UOOI01002467.1-fermentation-metagenome-genome-assembly--contig:-NODE-2467-length-16020-cov-19.124209_pt1 | contig 16020 bp, 11 predicted proteins | sample MGYA00245779_ERZ724027 | MGnify/ENA primary metagenome ERZ724027 (study PRJEB28704, sample SAMN03018318) | fermentation metagenome | biome: anthropogenic terrestrial biome; feature: soil...
GGACTTCTGTTGCGTGTCTTGTTCATCACGTTTCCTCCAATCCGGAGCATCTGTTTTCGTGCTCCTTACACTTCCCACTGGAGGCGGGCGGGCCGTTTTGACGAAGGGAAAAGAAGAATTTCAGAAAAAAGCTCCGGCCACCACGATGGGCAGCCGGAGCCGCATGATTAGAACCAGTCGGGGAACTCCTGAGACAGCTTCCCCTCGGCCTTCTTCAGGCGGGACAGGAACGTCGTGCGCTTGATGCCGACGATGTCGGCGATGGCCTCGTCGGAGAGGCCTTCCTCCCTGAGCTCGCCGATGCGCTTGGCCTCCGGCATGAGCTCCTGCAGACGCTTGAACAGCTGGCCCAGCTCCGCCTTCTCGGAAAGCACCTCTTCAATAAGAGGAGCGTCATCCGGGACGTAGTCGGCGAGCGTTCCTTCGCCGTCAGGCAGCGGATCGTCAAGAGAGACGGTCGTGCTGTTGTGGAATTCGCAGTCGAGGCAGTTGCCGTCGCACAGCCACCATTTGCTGCGCGGGCAGAAGCACTCGCCGCGGTACTGCATTCTCTTGCGAAGAGCCGTGCGCCAGCGGTCGTACTCGCGATACTGGTCCTCCGGGATCTCGTACCACTGCTTGGTGGTCTTGTCGTAGATGCGTTTACTCTGATTGTCATTGGTTTTCATGTGCGATACCTCCGTTCGCTTCTCCCGAACCGGAGGCCGCACAAAAAAGGAGCGTGACAGGCCAGACGGAACGGGAATCAACTCGTTTCGTTCGGCCAGCCACGCTCGTAGACTGGTTTCTTATTCACTTGTGACCGCTATGGCCGCTCGAGCCACCTCTGTGCACCGGGGTGAACGGCTATAGCAGTGAGCCTTTTAACGCCCTGCTCAGGGCTATGCAGACTGGTGGATCAGCGAAGATCCGCCTCTATGGCATAGAGTTCGCTGAATACGTCCGGCAGATCCGCCGGGTCGATGTCTTCGACGCTATGAGCGCCGTAACGCTGGAATACGAAATCGACTACCTCTGGCCCGATTTCAGAGCAGATGATGGAAGCTGACTCCTCGATGCTTGCGACATAGTCGCTGTTACTGATGCTTGGCATAGTTTGTCTCCTCGTTTTGCTGGCTCCTTTTCCAGAGAAGGAGACCTGATAGTGGTTCTGTAAGGACCTCACTGGATGACGGCTGATCAGACCGTCTATCGGTTCCTTACGTGTTCTTATCTGCGTCCTTAACGCAAACATTTAGTTTGACTTTTGAACGTCATCGTGTTATACTGATGTAGTCGTCTTTTGCATGGCACGACTCCGTTTCTGAAGTCGCTTTTAATATACGAAATCGAATTTTTGATCTGGGGATAGTTTGGTACGGCATGGTACGGCGTGGTACGAAAGTTGTGAGGAGGGATGGCATTGGAATTCAAAACCTTGTTCCAGATTTTGAAGAAGCATCTGGCTGATGGCTACGATGTGCCTCATTTCTTTCGTGATCTTATGGCCATGCTTACAGAGGTTACTGAGGAGGAATGGGGAACTTCAAAGGACCCTTCTCAAGAAGGAAAAGATAAGTCATTACGGAGTTATGCGAAGCGTGGACTTCCGAAGAAGCTCGCGCAGACTATCGTCTATAGACTCACTCCGGAGAACACGATTGACAGCATTAATAGCCATGGTGAAACACAGCGACGGCTGCTTGCAGAGGATTTGAAAGGCTATGATCCGGACATCAATGCAGACAATGTTGCCGAGAGGGTTGCTGATTGGCTGGTTGAAATCGTTCAGGTCTCTGCCGGACTTGTCCCGCAGGACGAACTGACTAAACAGAAACAGCAGCAACTTGACGCACAGCTGAAGAGCAAGTACGGCGATTATCTGCTTGCCGAAGAGGAGAACCACTGTGCATTCCCTGGCTGCGGACGCGAACTTGTTCTGACGAAGGATGGCAGTATCTCCTACGCGTACGAGGTGAGCTTGATTGATAAAGCCGCACCGGCGGCTCCCGATAATCTTCTGGCGATGTGTCCGCAGTGCCATGCGACATATCTTCTTGATTCCAACAAAAAGCTTTGCAAGGAGTTGCAGGAGACGAAGAAGGTTCTGGCGACGCACAGGCAGAACGTACATATGTTGGATGATCTCCCTTTGGAAAAGGGAATCGTTAGTGTGATAACGAGAATTGCTAAACTCAATGAGAAGGATCTTGTAGATGCATCGCTTGATCCCAAGGAGATAAAACAAAAGCTTGATCCGTCAAAGGACACGGCTATCTACTACGCAGTGAACAATTATGTCGGCGTTTATTTTGTACGGATCAGGGAAATCATGATGAATCTTGATAAGCGCAGCGTCATTGACTATGAGGAAATCCAAGATCAGATGCATGCGCTGTATCGTCGCTTGAAAAAGGCGAAGAAAACTCGTCTTGAAATATTCAATGAGATAACGAACAAGGTGCATCGCGTATCGTTGCAGGATGAAATCTACTGCCAGATCGTGGTTGCCTACTTCGTTCAAAGCTGTGAGGTGTTCGATGCAATTACCGAATAAGCTTTATTCATATGAAGAAAGCACCCTGGCATTGTTGCCGAGGGTGCTGAACGAACTGAAAAACGGGTCAGTTTCTGCGGGAGAGCTGTATCTATCGCTGAAGCATAGCCTGAAGGATCCTACGGATTTTCTATCCGCAATGGACTGCCTCTACGCTTTGCGGGCAATAGACATGAGCGATGACGGGGAGGTTTCCATATGCTTAAAGAAATGAGATCCCCGGCCTTCAGAATAGATGGTGAGGAGAGACCGCCGATAACTTTTCACGAGGGATTAAATGTTGTCCTTGGAATGGGAAACGGCAAGAATTCAATAGGAAAGTCCTCTGCAATGCAGGCTATCGACTTTGTGTTCGGTGGAAGCACCTATGTCAAAGGCGACGGCGTAAAGCATGTGGGGCACCATACGATTTTCTTCACGTTTGAATTTGACGGGCAGGAATACCGCTTTGCAAGAAATACCGGTGATCCGGATATTATTCAGGTGTGTACAGACGGATATGCCTTGACCGGAGAGACGAAGGGGAAAAGCGAATTTGTTGAGTGGCTTAAAGGAAAATATGACCTTGACTATCCCGGCTTGTCTTTCCGTTCTACACTGAGCAGTTTTTTCCGGATGCATGGGAAAAGCAATGTGAGCGCCCAGGAGACTCCACTGTATGGTGTGCGCGGGGACAGCATGCAGAAATCATTGGACCGGCTTGTCAAGTTGTTCAATCGATATAAGGACATTGAGGCTTCCAACGCCAATCTGAGGGAACAGGACGATAAGCTCACCGCATACAAGGCTGCACGGAAGTATCAGTTTGTCTCCGATCTCGTTGGCGGCGACAAGCAATATGAAGCGAATTCCGCCAAGATCCGCTCTCTGCAGGTGGAACTTGATAATCTCACTTCCGAGCAAGTGGAGGTGCATTCTGAAGAGGATATCGAAAAGCAGCAGAAGAAGGCCGAGCTTCGTGGACGAAAGCTTAAAATCGAGACGCAGATCGAGGCAAAGCAACGTCGATTGAATCTGCTGGATATGAGCCTTGAGTATGGCCTGTATCCGACACAGGCTGATCTGAAATCCCTGCAGGAGTTCTTTCCTGACGTGAATATCCGGAAGCTTTACGAGGTGGAGAACTATCATCAAAAGCTCGCCAGGATTCTCGATGACCAGTTTGAAAGCGAAAAACAGGCTGTTCTTCTTGAGATCGCGGATTTGGTAGGACAGAGAAAAGATGTCAGTGAGCAGATAAAGGCACTCGGATTTGTGGGAAACATTTCCAAGGAGTTCCTTGACAGGCATTCAGAGTTAAAGGGAACCATTGATGCGTTGAAAGCACAGAACGAGTCATATTTGACACTTCGAGATTTGAAGGAGGCAAAAAAACTCGCGAATGATCAACTGAAAAATGCCATCCGGCAGGTCCTAACTGATATCGAGCAGACCATCAATGCAAAGATGGCCGAATACAACAGCACGTTGTATTCAGAACACCATAACCCGCCAAAGCTGACGATTAAGGAATACAATAGTTTCACGTTTGAAACTAAGGGAGACGACGGAACGGCAGCGGCTTACAAGGGAATGATCATATATGATCTTGCGATTTTGAACACTACTGGCCTTCCAGCAATCGCACATGATTCTTTGCTCTATGGTGATTTGAGTTTTGAACTGGTAGAGGGAATCATGAAGCTGTACATGCAGAATAAAAAACAGGTGTTCATTTCATTTGACAAGCAGGAGGCACATACTCCTGAAACGCAGCGGATACTTGAAGACCATACAGTCATAAGGTTATCTGATGGAACCGGAAAGCTATATGGACAGTCATGGGATACAGAGACAGAGGATGAGTCATGAAGAGAAAAATGAGCTATAAGAAACTGTGGAAGTTGCTGATTGACAGAGATATGAAAAAAACAGACCTCAGAACAGGAGCGGGTATCAGTTCGTCTTCCCTCGCTAAGCTCAGCAAGGACGAAAATGTCACGACAGATGTTTTGCTGCGGATATGTGACTCGTTGGATGTAGATTTGAATGATATAGCAGAAACTGTGCCTGAAGGTGAAACAGTTGTAGAAGTAAGAGCTGAGAAACGCAGGCGAACGGCAACAAAACAACATAGGATTGAAAGAACCTGATGAGGATATGATAGAGATTTAAATTCGCAGGCACAAAAGGACTTATAAATAAGCTTTCTAATTTAAGCTGATATTACATAGAGAAGAGGATACTTGCAGATGCTTAATAGGGAAATTCCCTTTAGACCAAAGCTTGAGGGCGATTTTCGAATTCGGTTTTACAATGCTGTATCAAGCATTACTGAACAGACTTCGCTTTTTGAAATCGAGCAAATAGCCAACGATGAAATAAGGTGGGTGCAGGATGAGTGCACCTATAATTTGGAGCAAAGAAAAAAATATAGAGCGATATGGATGCTTTTCCGCGATTTAACGAGAGCATCCTGGAAAGCGTGCTACCGAGATGGCGTTTTATATATGAGCTTACCTAGCCTGAATGGGGCCAATTTCCACGACAGCTCATCTCCTGAGGTAAAAAGCTTATTGAGGAAATGGATGAGCGAAAGCCGCCACGAGCGCTTGGTTTCATACACTGATTTTATTCAACGGATGGAGCGCAAGAATTCAAGCGGGCATAGCATAGATGAACTTATTGCTGATGGACAAGAATTAAGCAATAGACTAAGGAAAGCAAAAGATGGCGCTATTGATATTTCTGAGGCAGTAAAACCGTATTTACAGCTAGTAGTTGAAAATGAAAGAGATGAGTATACAGGCATAAAGACATCTGAGATATGGAGATATTTTCGCCTTACGTGGTCAACCCCTGCAGAAACCACGCCTGGAAGAACTATGCAATATCTTATTAGAGACGCAGCTCATCCCATGCATGCAGTTATGGGTATTGCTTCTCTTGAAAACTGTGCAGTTCAGATTACATGCCGCGATGATTTCATTGGCTGGAATCAGAAGGCTTTTATTGATCGAATCACAAAGCTGAACTCCGAACAGGCACGTGCTGAATTTGACAGACTTTTGAATTACATAGAAGTTGGCATTTCAGGGATTGATTATGAGGAACTTTGTACACAGGCAACTGTAGATAATCCGACGGATGAGGATATACAGCAACTGCTCGATATTGCCACAAGTGCTGAGCAGCGTAGGCAGGAGTTACTAAAAAAAGGTGTAATTGACGGTATAGATGAGGAAGATAAAAGCGATCTAGGGAGCATTTCAAAAGAAACCGAGGATGCGCTTTACAGAAGAAAAAGAGCGGAGCAGTTAGGACGGCTTTTGATGGCAAAAAAAGAGCTTTTAGCTGTTTATAGGTCTGAGGATTTTAATTCGATTTGGGTAGAGTTCTGTAATAGCGAGGTAGGAAATTCCTCTATAAGAACAGCTTTGGTTGCTCAAAAGACTCAACATATCGGGTCAAGCTTAATGGAACTGAATGTTTGCGGTGCTATACCACCATATAATGAAATCCTTGGAGGAAAGCTTGTCGCGCTACTGGCATTATCTCCGCAGGTAATACACGATTATAAGGAACGCTATTCAAATAAGGCTAGTATGATTGCAAGCCGACTTAAAGGTGAGGATGTCGTTCGCCCTGCTGATTTGGTGTATGTGGGAACTACATCCTTGTACTATGTTGGCTCAAGTCAATATAACAGATTAAAAATACCTGGAAGCATATTTAATGACGACTATGATGTTGTATGGAAAAAGCTTGGTATGACAATTGGCTATGGCACAATGCATATTAGTAAGGCCACAACCCTTAGCCTTACTGAGGCAACAAGCGAAGGCTTTACTCGTATTAACCATGTATTTGGTGAAGGCGCAAGTCCTAAGATGCGTCTTTTGACGATGGCCATCCGTGAGTTACTAGAGTCAACAAATGAGGACTCAAAGGATTTTTCAAAGCATGCCATGTCTCGAATTGTTTATGGTGCTTGTTTAGCCAAAAATACAGTGCAGTACTTAATGGGTGAAGCAGATAAACCTGATTATTACACTGATGTATCAAAATATCAGGAAGGGACACAAAAAATAATAGATTACTGGACAAATCGATGGTTGAAAAGCAGATTGAATTTTGAACCGATTTACCAGAGAATCCGCGATTTTGATAAGAAGAACCTGATGGTTGGATATCAGATTAATGACGATGAAAGATGGAAATTCGAGAAACTCGAGGAGGTGCCACAAATGCCAGCTAATGATGAGAATAAGGTTGGGCTGCAGTTTGTCCGTGATTTCTATAGAGGAATGAGCGCCTATGCGGATCATATCGCCCCAAAACTCCTCACGGGAATTCATCTAAAGACAAAATTAGATGATGCTGTCCTTAATGCGGCAAGGTCTGGAAAAGACGTTGTTCTCACTGGGAATCCAGGAGATGGAAAAACGCACATTATCCGCATGCTGAAGGATCAGCTAGAAAAACTGGCTGTTCCGATGGTAATCGAGCTTGATGCGAGTACTCTATCTGACGAAGAAATATATTCTCATTGGGAGCAGGCTCATAAGGATGGCAAGGCGTTTATCATAGCAATAAATGCCGCAGTTCTTTATTCGGTTTATAAAAGCCATCCTGCGTTTGGATCTGTTAAAAATGCATATGGACAAATGGCGGATGCGATAGTCTTTCACAAAAAAGATATTGATACTAGCTCGCTTGTCGTATTTGATCTTAGTAAACGAGAGGCGCTCACGCCTGAAATACTTAGTCAGGCCATCCTTAAAATGACTGATGAAAGCCACTATAGTGAGTGCAGGTCCTGTCCACTAAGATCAAACTGTGTGGTGCATAAAAACCGAGCGCTGCTGAGAAATGATCTTTTCCAGCAAAGGCTTGGCTTAGTATTAGAGCGAGTGTCGCTCAGAGGATATCATGCAACTATTAGAGAAATTCAAAGCTTCATTTCTTATTTGATTTTCGGTGATAGAAGTTGTAAGCAACTGAACCAGACTGCAGGGAACAGTGAATACGACCTTGTTAACCTCATATATTCAGGTAAAGGCGCGTTGTTTGACGAGATTGGAAAAGCTATCGATCCTGTCAATATTTCTCATCCTATTTGGGATGAGAGGATACTACTAAACGACATTGATTCAAACTCATGGATTGAAGGCTTTGAGGTTCCGGCAGAGGCCATTGCCTATGATAATGAAGACCTTTTCAATCTTAGGAAAAGACAGTTCTTCTTTTTCAATCAGTATGGGGAGGATCTGCTTTCTATTCTTGATGATGATATATCCAGATTCAGGACTTTTCTTCAGCAAGATGATGGAAAGATAATCAAGGAGTTAATAGGGAAACTTAATAGCTTTTTTGGAGCGACTAACGCTTCTAATTCGCGGTTACAAATATGGACGGGACATCGATACAACAATGAACCAAGAAAGGTACTTATCTCAGTTGGAACTGTAAAGAAAAGTGAATTAAGCATTGGCCATCCCAGACTTCTGTCGAGTATGCAGGAAGGAATTGATATGCTTCCTAATTATATTCGATTGGAGAAGAAGTCCTCTCCTAATACCTTTCTAAAGGTGGATTTTGATATGTACCTTTTGCTTAATGAGGCTCAAAGAGGTGTCCCTGTTTTGTTTACGGAATCTGATCTAGTAAAGAAGGTATGGCGGTTTATCGAACAACTACAGTCATATAGTAGTATTGATGATGAAGATATAGTTGATATTGGCCTGATGGATGTTCAGAACAAGAAAACCATTATGGTGAGCCTTGACAGGGAAGATAATAAATATTCATCGATTGAAAGCGAAAAAACAAGGGAGGCATAACTGTAATGGAAAGAATATACCTACGCGAAGCACGTGGAGATGTTGATAAAAAATATGTTGGATTTACTCCCAATGGGTCTGCAGTTAAGCCGGTCCATATTGCGGGAGGGTCTCTACGCTGTATCTACGGTAAATACAATCGCACGCGAAATATAAAGAAAATGGCACTTGTTTCTGATGCGAAGGGTAATGTGCCTTCTGGGAATGACGCTGATACGATTTATCAGGAGTTAGAGAATAAGGAATTAATTGAAGATAACGTTACAGAAAACTCAGTCGAATCTATGCGAAATGAAATGCAAAGACTGCTTTCTGTAGATAGAGGTGTTTATGTCGTTAAAGGATTGAAGGATGGGATGATTTCTTACTCTGCTGGTTCAAAATACTTTTTGACTAGTAAGGCGATGTATGAGGATGCTGGAGAATTTATGGGAAGCATCGTTAGAGCCTATTGTCCTGACCTTGCGGAGTATATAAGTGAACTTCTTGATAAAGGAACAGATGCAATTACTCTGTTATTTCAACCTGTTCTTGAGGCTGACATGGAGGAATTCACTGACCAGAATCAATATGAGGATATCCCTGCGTTTCAGAGCATGAATGACCAAATGAAAAGGTTTACCACCGGCATTGCTGAAGCCGGTTCATGCCTGTTGGACAATCTGCGGCATCATCCGAATCCCTTGACACAACTGAGGCTTTTTAACTTTTTTTGCATCTTTAACTTGATTAGATATATGGCCCTGCTAGAAGCCTTTTATTGTGGTGAGTCCGTTAGACCAATCCTTCTTGATTTTAGCGGTAAAAGTCAAAGCTTTAGCAGCGTTGCTCGTGCCTCAGAGATGTCTTATACGCAAATGTATAAATCCATCAACAGATTTTATGCGTGGGGCTATGCAAAATGGCTTGAAGACGACAAGGGATATACAAAGGACGATCTCTTAAACTCCGAAACTCCAGCATATGAGGAAGGTAAAAAGGTATCGAAAACGAGCAAGGAGGAATTAGATGCCTTGTGGACGCTTGCAAAGGAACGAGCGAGTACCCTTGATGGGGAGGAAATGTATACAGCGTTTGGCGAGACAATGTATGACATGCTTGCGCTGGAGGCCTCTTCACATCCGGTTAATTATTTGAGAGCACTCGGTAACTTATCAGGGATTCTTTACCCGCCTGACAAATTCCATCCGAATAAGCGCTTTGTTGTTTCGCAGGATATCTTAGAGATGCTCCTGAGGAGTTGCGTTAAATCAAGTGAAGTAATAAGTGGTCAGGATATCAGAAAACGTCTATGGGACCGCTTTGGCATTATTATAGGCGGCGGACAATTTGAAATGACGACTCTTCACCAGAGTGGCATGATCCTTCAGATCGACGAAGATGCTCTAGAAGATAATTTCTCTGCCTTTGCATCTGTTCTTGAGTCAATGGATTTTGCAGAAATCATGGCAGATGGCATTTTGCAGATCAGATTAGGAGGCACTGAAAATGATAGATAAGCAAGAACTTGTTATAGAACTTCTCGGTCAGCACCTGGCGGCATTAAAGGTTGGCATCATTATTAAAGGGGTAGATGGAATCTCTCCTGAATCAATAATTGCTGGCCTAGCATCAGATAGTCAGCACTTATATGGAGCAGCTATAGGATACGATGGGGTAAAGGAGCATGCAGAGAAGAACTACGATATTACAGATTCTATAGAAAAGGCAGTTCTATGGAGGAGTATTCCGGAGTGTGCGGGGCGCATAGTCGTTTTTATAAAAACAGATACTGACAAGCTTCATTCTCTGTCAGAATTTGAAAATATAAGTACAAGAGACATCTCTCGCTATTTACTTGAGAAGCAGGTAAACAGCAACAATAACACCCCTACAAATAATTTTTGGTCAGCTTTAGAAAAAACCTCTGACTACTACACATTCGAAGCTGTTGAAGATTTTGTTAATGCAGTCGCGAGAAGTAAAAGGCCTGAGGACGCAATACCTAAAAACATGTGGCGATTAAACTTGCTTGAGGATAATGACATCCTTGGCACGAAGAGTAAGCCAGAGGATCGCCTTGCTCAAAATCGAGATATGATTTTTGCTATTGGGCAGCTAAGTGAAGATTCAAGAAAAAAGCTTAGCCGTTCGCTCGTTCGCTCGAAGGCAAAGGACAAGGCTCGCTTGCAAGCAGCTTATCGTAGCTTACAGAATTTTTACAAGTATGGTAATCAGGATACATTAAAGGATCTTGACCTTACTACTGTTCAAGAGCTCTTTTCCGCCTCACAGAAGAAGGAGAAAGTGAAGAAGAAGGAGACACCTAATCCAACCGATGGTCCGGATTCTGACGAGCCAGATTCCAATACTCCTATTCGTCCTAAGGAACTTGATAGGTTGGTTTCTGATGCCATCGTTTTTGGCGATGATGAGGAACAAAGGGATATAAGCAATCTTCTAGAGGAGTTGGATAAGCATTACGATACTGAGACTGAGGAAAATGATGATTCAATTCCTCCTATCGGGGGTATTTTCGAAGATCGTAGTATCGCTCTTGATACGCATCAGACAGATTTAAGGAAACTCGTTGGTAAGTTCTGCGGCCTAAATTCATGGGGCGGCATCATGGAGACAGACGAAAGTGTCCTGAAGGATGCTATTTCCGCAGATATTAACGCTCTACATATATTCGACCCTGAGAGTAAAGATGCTGTCATTTCGTTTGTAGGAGGCATAGACGGAAATCAGCCTTTATTTGATTTTATTAAGCAGTTTGATGAGCAATTTGACAGCAAAGGTCTGGAGACTCTTGAGAGATTCACTCCAATAATTGACAATCTTAAGATTGCAAGAAAAAGCCTTCTTACACATCTTGACCTGATTATGTATCATCCAGTTCTTTTGTTTGGCGCATCTGAAAAGAGCAAGAATGATCTCATTGAATATATTCAGGCCTGGGAGCGGCTATATCACGCTTTCTGCAACAATGAACCTACCATGAGGCAGATAAGTCCGGGCGGAACAAGTTTTATTGCAAGAGCGATATTGCTATTAGACATACTATACGTAAAAACTCCAAAGGAATGGAAGGGTATTTTATTGCCGCTTCATCCTATTTATTTGTGGCGGTATTATGAGGTCTTCAGGACACTCCCCAATAAAAAAGCCACACTTGCGGAAGAGGATAAGGAAGCACTAGCAAAGGTCCTAACTCAATTGCCACAGGTTTTAAGTTTTATTGTTGCTAATAATCTCGTGACAAATACTTCTGAGGATCGTATTCTGCCCTGCTCTGGTAGTATTGAAATGCTACCAACGTTTGAAAACAAGACGAACCGCTACCTGGGAAATGATGGGACAGAATCGATAGAGGAAATTCTTACAAGATGGATTGGATTCGCTCCATATACAAGAAACGAAATCAGAATTTGCTCTGTTGATGCGCCGGACTTGATTGGAATAATCCGTCAGGTCAAGCATTTTATGGATAAAAATGAAGTAAAAAGAGTCGTTTATGATGTTTACCTTACGAGAAATCAAAATGGAAACACCGAGCTTTCAAAGCTTGATTATTCTGGCAAGGACTACGAAATAGGTGAATTTATAAGAAATGATCGAATTGCAATTAGCATACATAATTGCAAGGATTCTACCGAAGTTAAAGTGGCATTAGAGTTTAGGCCGGTACATGTGGCTTTTTACTTTGATCAATCCTCGTATTCCATCGAGTATGGCCCGAATAGTCACAACCTGTATATTAATCCGCTTGTTATCACCTATGAGTATGACTTTGATGAGATTCAGCATAAAGGAACAATCTTCCCTTCATCTGAGTCTGAATCTGGACTTATAGGAGACTATAACAAGCTATTAAGGTCAGCGGACATTATAAGTAACAATATGAATCCGAGGACAACATATAATGGAAATGCAGACATGACTGCTGTTGTTTCTACCATAAAGGATGCGCAGACCCAATGGCTCGTTGTAGCGGATAGAGATACAAATAACTATCAGCCTCAGTCCGCTATTCCTATTGGTGAGATGCAGTACGACAAGCGAATGGTTAATGCTTGGGCGGCAGACAATTCAAGAATAATTACGCAGTATTTGGATCTTCTTCGAGGCTATAACCTCTATCCTAAGAAGGACACACTTGTTGATATATTGCGTCAATTTGGACATATTGCTTCGAACGGGTTGATTAGCATACCGAGGTTTGGCGCTGATACGCAGGCAATAGACAATAAGAAGAAGGGTTTAATAGGAACACTTTTTGCAGCGTCCTGGTATATGAAAAAGTATGATGACGCCCTTGTTGCATCATTAGATGACGATAAGGCTCGCCTTTGGCTGCAAGATAGCAAATATGGAAATGAAAGAGCTGACCTTGTAGGTCTTCATTATGATGCGGTTGAAAACAAGCTTTATGTTGAGCCCATTGAGGTCAAGACTAGAGATGAATCTCCAGATGCGACAATAACTAGAGATGAGGCCGATTCCAAGCACTTTAACATCTCAGGTCATGCCGCAGAGCAGATAGCGTCTATGGTTGAGCTGTTGCGGGAAATTTTCTACTCGGATAAAAACTCAATGGATATGTTTACCTCTGCGCGGAGAGAGGTTTTGAAGTATCAAATTGTTTCTGAGTGCTTCAGAAATGTGCATGATTCTGATTGGCAAAAGAGATGGTATCTAATCTTGAAAAAGGCCTTCGGTAGTGGCGAAAGCGAAGGACTTAAGATTGAAGTTTCTGGAATTCTTCTTCATATAAAGTTGAACGAGGCCTCTGGAGGCGAACATATACCATGTAAGAATCCTGATTACGACGATTGCTCAATAGATTACTGGAAATTAACGGCAAAGGAAATACAACACGATATCCTTGGCGAGGAAACCAAAATAAAGGAATCAATTACTCCGGATTTTGACAATTCTGAGGAATCTGATAAGGAAACTGAATCTAGTGATGACGCCTTTATTGATACTGACATAGAGGTAGCGAAGGACGAAATGGTGCCTGACAATAATGCAGTAGGACTGTATTCTAGGGATTTTTCTGATCATGGTCAAAAAGTACCGATGGTTGCTGAGGGGAATCCAAGCAGTGCAAGCATTCTCAGAGATTCTGGTCCTACACCATATGAGACTAAAAAAAATGCTGAGAAGGAAAATAATGGTGTCAGCCGCTCCGAGATAGATCGGTTGGTTAAGGATTTTAGGCGCTCGTGTGGTGACTATCATGTTACGCTTAAGGAATGCAATGCAGAGGATACTGTTGTTGGCCCAAGCGTTATAAGGTTGAAATTCAAGCTTGGGCGAGGACAGGCCCTGCAGGGACTGCAAAGTCATCTCGAAGACATTGGCAGAGAAATGAAGAGGACAGGCGTAATTATTCAACAGGTGCCAAATTCTGATGAGCTCTTATTGGATGTGCCGAGGCTTAAACGAGAAAAGGTACTGTTTAGGGATGTGATTGGCTCATTACCAAAGGTCACTTCACCTGAGCAGTTGTATTTCCCGTTAGGAAGAACTCCTAATGGTACGGATCTTTTTGAGGATCTTGGAGAGATGCCACATATGCTTGTGGGAGGAAGTACTGGCTCTGGTAAATCAGTATTCCTTTTCTCAATGCTTGCCGCGATGCTGATGACTCATCCTCGAAAAGAAGACTTGCAATTAATTCTTTCTTCAGCAAAGCTGGAGGATTTCATCCATTTTGCTGGGCTTCCCCATTTATACTCTGGCAGTATTATTTCAGATGCTGAGGAGGCCACCCGCGTAATAAAAGAGGTGGTTTATGAAGAGTCTGAGCGCAGAGGGAAGCTATTAGCTGATGCAAGAGTTGCTAACATTATAGAATACAACAAAATTGCAACTGAGAAACTTGCTCCAATTGTTGTTGTAATAGATGAGTTCGCGGATTTGGCGGACCAATTAGAAACAAAGAAGGAGCAGAATGCTTTTTATAAGCCTGTACAGCGCATAGCGCAGGCTGGCAGGAGCAGAGGAATTCATCTCGTTATATGTACGCAGAGGCCAGAAGCTAAACTGGTTCCTTCAACGACAAAAGCTCAATTGAATGGCCGAGTTGCGTTGCGTGTAAATGATGCCATTTCTTCTAGAATGATTATTGAGGAGCCTGATGCCCAGTATCTACAGAAGCATGGAGACATGATATATAGAAATGGTGATGTTATAGAAAGAGCCCAGGGATATTTAATCGAAATCCCTGAGTTGGACGAAATAGTTCAAAACGTAATAGACGGGAAGTATTTGAAGAGGTGATTACTGATGTCTGAGCCGGAGGTTAAATATGGCATATTTAAGACAGAAATCAAAAACCGTTTTCTGTGCACTGTGAATGTCGACGGGATAGACACACTATGCTATATTCCCTCCTCCTGCAGATTAAGTAACTTTATTAATATGAAAGGCCGAATGGTTTTGCTGTTGCCTATAAAGAAAGAAAATGCACGGACGAAATATTCCGTGTATGCCATTCAGTACAGACGAGGCTTTGTACCCGTAAGCTTGTCGAGTGTTAATCAAGTTATAAAAAACGAGCTTAATAGAAGAATTTTCTCTTTCTTGGGTAGCAGAAAACAAGTTTTTGGTGAAAAAAGCATTGATGGTTATAAGAGCGATCTTTATATAGAAGATAGCGATACAGTCGTTGAAATTAAAAGCATTCTTTCTTTTGGCAAGGAAGCTTTGTTTCCAACCGTATCCTCAGAGCGGGCTAATCACCAGTTAGAGAATATCAGGGAACTTCTTCTGAATGGACATAAAGTATGCTATATGTTTATTTCTATGTATGGAGGTACAAAGCAGATAACCGTTAATGAGGAGCAAACAGAATACTTTTCTCTTTTTAGGAAATGTATAGAGGTAGGCATGACGGTTCGTGGTTTTTCCTTATATATGGATAATGGCGTGCCAAAGGTGAAGGCAACAGTCAAATGCATCTTTTAAAACCCGTTCATTTGAATTAAACCTTTCAACGATAGCCATACTTTTCAACAATTGCAGATTGGGGGTGTCGCTTTTGACTACAGCTACCGCAGCAGCATATGAATACAGAACCAGAAGTGCACTCCCGCACCATGCCCTGAAACGCAGAAAAGCCCAGAAACTGCGCGGTTTCTGGGCTAAAAGTACATACGGGCATTGTATCAAAGATTACGTCTTGTTAGATACGGCACGAGTGTCGGAATTAGATGTCATGCATAGGAATCTTTTAACGATGGATGCGCAGAACCGCTGAAAGAATGCTGGTCGGACATTCATGGCGATTGAAAAACCGGACATTGAAGGTATGTTAGAACTAATTTGGTAGGGAAAGTAACAACCCGAGAAGCAATAAGAAAAGCAACTTGATCGCTGACCGACCAAGTCGATGACAGATAGGGTTGAGATCGTAATGACGCGGCGCCGAACTGCAGGAGAGCAGGTTGAGACGATGGCCTCCCTCCTGCCCGCAGTATTATAGGTAGAAAAAGCCTTTGGATAAATTTCCGCAAACGCCGAGCACCTGTAAAAACGCCGCTTTTCGGCTTTGAGCAGTTCCCGCAAACGGACGGAAATGTGTCCAAAATCCAGACATCAAGGTGCTTTTCTCAAGCCAGGTAGCGATTACAAAGAAAAGGGAGGTGGAGATGCAATGAAACGTTTGGGGAA
>ENA-UOOI01002468-UOOI01002468.1-fermentation-metagenome-genome-assembly--contig:-NODE-2468-length-16017-cov-87.107505_pt1 | contig 16017 bp, 15 predicted proteins | sample MGYA00245779_ERZ724027 | MGnify/ENA primary metagenome ERZ724027 (study PRJEB28704, sample SAMN03018318) | fermentation metagenome | biome: anthropogenic terrestrial biome; feature: soil...
CCTCCGTAAACAGAATATTTATTTCATTATAAAACATATTTGTCTACAAATAAACAACATCTGCACAATAGGCATTCCAATCATTTTTTAATAATTTATAATGGTAATATTCTTGATTGTCAATTACTATAGTGCCAATTAATTTAAATCCACATTTTTGTATCACTCTGTTAGACGGTGTGTTGTAAGTCAATGCCGTTGCATTCAATACCTCAATATTAGTGTACTCAAATATATATCTGATCAATCCCTTTGCTGCCTGAGTTGCATAACCCTTTCCCCTATAATATTTTGATATAGCATAGCCTATCTCTCTATTTGGGGGCGGTAATTCATCCTTCAAACCGGAACAAATCCAACCAATAAACTCCTCTGTTTCCTTTAATATGATTCCTAATCGCAGAGCATGTCTGCTAATATTAGGTACATCAGGTATAGATTCTATGAATTCTTTATTTTCATTAATCTCATAGTTCACCATCCATTCTCTTTGTTTTTCCTTCGTTGCTATCCAATCCGGCAAATATTCCGTTATCTCTGGTTGTAAGGTAAGTGCATATTTGGCATCTAAATCTTCCAGTTGAAATTCTCTTAAAATGATATCCTCGCACTCGATTTGAAAGACATTTTTACTACCTGTGTACTTACCCATAATCTTTAAATATTCTTCTTTTGTAAGCAAATAGTATGGTTCTCCGTTATAGAAATCAAATTCTTTTGGTAGTCCTTCAATTTTATATCGATACTTAAATCCCATATTTTCAATAACTTTTCTTGAAGCAATATTATCTGGTTTACATAGTGCTACGATTTCTTTAAGCCCTATCGTATCAAAGCAATAATCCCGTAAAGCTACTGTTGCTTCTTTTGCATATCCGTTACCCCAATATTCTCTTCCAATTAGGTAATAGATTTCTTTTTGCTCGTGATCGTAAACAAGACCGCCAATACCACACCATCCAATATGGACACCGCTTTCTTTTAAAGTAATATTAAACGAATATTTAAAATCTTCATCAAAGCCTTTGTCATACGAACCGATTAGCCAATAAAATAATCTTTTATATTCATCTAAGGACATAACCTCCATGTCCAGATAATTAAAAAGGCTTTCATCTTGCATCAGCCTGTAGCATTCCATTAAATCCTCTTCTTTATATGGCCGAATGACTAGCCTGTCTGTCTCAATTCTCAAATCTTTTATCGTATTCATAATACCTCCCATTTTATAATCCAAATATGCATATTTTAAAATCTCGTTCCTAATGATGTCAGCATAATATATATGATATGAACAAGATACCTTAACTATTATTCATAAACATGTTTAAGGGGTCCCATCTTCTTCTCTCAAAGCCCTGTCAAAAATCACGTCACCTCTTGACAACCCCCTTTTTCATGTTATACCCAATAAATCGCAAAGCCTTATAAATCAAGGCTTACGTCAATTAACTAGTTATTATTATTTTTAGCAAGGTGGATTACTCTAACAAAGCATTGACAGCTAATTTGTTTTCCCTTTTACAAAATGGCAAAATGACTGGTTATTTTGCATTAATTGATTATATGTTCCGGCAGCAAGTACAGCTCCATTTTCCATAAAAATAATTCCATCATAATGAGTAAGCAAGGGAGAGCTCACATCATGTGTAATTGTTATCAGCGTCAAATCATTTATTTTTAGTAAAGATTTTTCAACAAATTGCGCACTGACTTTATCAATTGCTGATGTTCCTTCATCTAATATGAGTACAGGCTTTTTGTGATATAATGCCCTCGCCAGAGCTATTTTTTGTTTTTGCCCTCCAGACAAGTTCACACCTTTGTCAGTAATTTTTGTTTTATATCCATATTGCATATATTCTACAATTTCATTAACACCACTAATTTTGCAAACTTCCTTAAATAGCTGCTCGTTCACACTGTTCGATAAAACGATATTATCTATTATCGAAGTGTTAAAAAGAAAAACATTTTGACCAACGGTTGCAAATAGATTCATATATTCCATAGAATATTCTTTTTTTATGATTTGATTGTCCAGAATAATATTTCCAGTGTAATGGCAGTAAAGTCCATTGATCAGATTAATCAGCGTTGTTTTGCCTGCACCACTACCCCCAATTAACGCATATTTCATACCTTTTTGAAACGAAAGATTGATGTTTTTCAAAACCTGTTCTCCGTTCGAATATGCAAAATCAATTTTTGAAAGTGTGATTTCATTGTTAAATGGTATTTCAGCAGTATTATCTTTCTGCACAGCAATCGTTGGCTTATCCAAGATAGTTGCAAAACGTTGCTCCAGTGCCTTTCCGCCGGACAATCGGGGAATATTTTGCATGATAATCATTAGAGGTTGTACAAAAGCACCCGTTAGTTGCATAATTGCTACCATCGCACCAACGGTTATTACATTGGTAAAAACCAGATTACCCGAAACAAATAGAATTATTAATTCTGTTGCCACAGATAAGGACGCTGATATTGTTTCGCTTTCAGCAATCAGCTGTTCTAATTTCATCCTTATCTTGTGATATATGGTGTTTCTTTTTTGAAAATCAGCTTGTACATACTCTTGTTTTCCGTAGGTGTACACTTCATAAAATCCTTCCAGATGACTTTCACAATAATTTGTCAAATCTGATATTTCTTTTGTTGTTTCCTCTTGTGCCAGATTAATTTTTTTTCTAATCATTGCAGGTACAAAGAAAATGATAATTGTACTAAGGATTACCAGCAAAGTAATCTTTATATCTGTCAAAAGCAGTGCAATTATCGCTGCAATCATCGGAAAACTATTTTGAATAATGAGCAACTTACTTCTTAACGCCCCATCCTGATATGTATGGATGTCGTTGGTCAAAACAGATAGGTAGTCAGATACTGGACGTTTACGATAATCGACATAAGTTTGAGAAGAAATTTTTTCAAACAAGCGGTTTCTTAAATCTTCTGTTACGGTATTTGATAGTTTTTGCATATAGTAAGTTTTTAAATAACAAAATACGGCATATAAAACAATAAAAATTAATGATATAAGGACTATTCTCTTAAATTTTACCCCATCCCTTTGTCCCGCACTGTCTATAGTTACTTGAATGATAAATGCTAAAGAAACGGAAAGGACAGCAGAAATCAAACTAGCACCTATAAATAGGATAAGTTTACGGAAAGGTAATTTAAAATGTTTTCCCATATGTTACTCCTCTGTTGTTGGTGATGAAATAATGGAAACACTCCTCAATTTCCCGTTAGTTGTTTTTTTCTCATAGTACTTTTGGCAGAGTTCATTATATTCTTTTAAGAATTGAGCATACTGTTCATCGGATAAATGAAAGTAATCTCTACCAGCAAAAAGCATATCTTGACTCGGCGAACTGTATTTATCATAATATTTTTGAAAGTCAACCATTAATAGTAAAAGGAAACTGAATATACCGTTAATATCGCCATCTTCTTTTTTTTGCGAAATTCGGAATACCTTTTCAACGGTTCCACGAATTCGATTTTCCTGTACTACTTGAATTACATTATTATCTTCAAGAATTTTTATGTGATTGTAAATGGAAGCTTTAGAGATAGTCGGGATATATTCAATAATTTCACTTGCTGTTGCAGTTTGATGGATAGATAGATATTGTAGGATCTGGATTCTAATAGGATTTATCAACACATCAACTTTGCTCATAATTTTACCCTCCATTAACCTTTTGTTTTGTATTATTCCACCTATTTAGAATAATACATCGTTCTATTCCGTTTGTCAACTAACCTATTTGTTTTTTGATAGGCGGCATTAGCCATATGCCAATGCCGCTTGTTATTGTATTAAGATAATCGGGTAGGGGGATTGTAGAATGAAATTTCATCAATGCTTTTTAAATCCTTATCAGCCAGAACTTCATCTGAATAACCAACAGGCAATAAGCTTTTGAATACAACAGGCGCTTCGGCAATCCACATTTGATTTCCTGCTGCTTCGGCCAATTGCAACCTTATTGTTTTATCCTTGATAACACCGAAAACATATCCTTGAACATTTTCTCCTGACGGGGACAACCTGGCTGATTCCAACATCTCATCAATAATATCATCGGAAATAGACCAGTCTTTAGCACGATTGTGAAAGTAGTAGACACCCTAGATAGAACTAAAAAAAAACATCAAAAAAGCAACCACTCCAAGCAAGGTTAAGGTTGCTTTTTTGATACAGTAACTATTAATTAAGGTGAACCGTTGCTATACGGATAACACTTTTCTTGTATATATCGTTAAGTTCGTTCCTCAATTTTGTACCATTTAAGTTCCATGGGTGCCAGTTCTGTCTCGAAGCATGATGCGTCTCCCTTAAAGACTGTGGTCGTCTGGGGCTCCATCGTATTATTCACTACTGCATACCTGCCAGTGGCCGGGTAGTAAGAACACTCGGTGGCCGGATTGATAGAGAACCAGTGTTTCAGCGAATCCTCGCTATGTGCGGCCCAGCAGAGCGCCCTTAAGAGAAGTCTGGTGTTCTGCGCCGAGTAAGGGAGTCCGGCCAGATACACCGAGCGCCCTTTTCCAAAATCATGAGCCGCCGCCCGGGTACAGCCATATGCCACGATCAGATTCTGTGCTCCATGGGCATAGACATCATCACAACAATCGCCTAATTCAGCTTCCGTATCTAGGTCATCAGTGATAAAATGGGGAGCCGCTTCCGGGTTATATTTGGTATAATTCAAGGTTAGTGATATTTCTTTATCCACTCCCAACACGTCAAATAGCTGAAAAAAATGACCTTCCCTGCGAAGCGCCGTGGGTTCTCCCACGCCGATGAAGCCTCCGCCGCCATGCACCCACTCACGAAGTGCCACGACCACTTTGGGATCAGCCCATGCCTTGCCGCCGGAGAAAGCCGTGCCCTCTTCGCCTGCATTGATGATCACCGATATTCCTTCCGGCACACCGCCCCGGATATCGTCAAAGGAGAGGAATGCCACATCCACCGCCATGCCAGACAGTGCCTCCAGCACTCCGATATAGGACGCCGTCTGTTTGAAAATCATGGCGTGGGCCACCATATGGGTCTGCCATGTGCGCAGGTCGCCCCAGCAGTTTAAGATTGCCACCTTGCCGGGCAGAAGGCTATAGGGACGGCTCTTGGCTATATTATCATACATGGTGCGGAATTCATCACAGATTTCACCCACTCTGGTGATAAAATCGGGGAACTTAAGGGCAAGCGACGGATAGCCGCCATAGCCGATGCGATCCACAGGATTACGCAGCATAGCCCGCCTGGCCTGGAGCCAGTTCTGGTTCACCTTTCCTACCGGATCTCCGCCCTCGTGGAACACTGTGGGAAAGAAATAAGGCAGAAACCGGCCTTCCGTATATCTCACGCCGGGTATGTCCGCAATCATACGCATGGTGCAGCCGCTGCCCACACTGCCCACCACCGCATCCAGTCCGATAGAGGCAAAATGTTTTCCGTAAGGCTCCGTGCCGATATAATTATCTCCCAGGAACATCATAGCTTCCCGGCCGTGTTCATGACATACATCTACCACTTCCTTCGCCGTCTTCGCCACAAAGCGCTGCACAAAATCCATATACTCTAGGTATCGCAGCGTCGGCACCCGGAATGCGTTGTTATAATAGCCCTGATCCACTAAGTCTTCCGGATGCAGCCGGTAACCCTTCTCCTGGGCAAATGCCTCCAGTAATTCCGGTGACACGCTCTGCCCGTAGCCAAACCAGTCCACGAACTTCTCCTTCTTCCGGTCATTGAAGAAGAGGCAGAAATGATAGAAGAAGGTGGTGAAACGGATTACATTGGGCGTCGGGTTATCCTTAAGCCACTGGCGAAAATATGCCAGCATTCGCTCCCGCACCTCCGGCTTAGCCGGATTATAGGGCAGGGAATGGGGCACACTTTTCCCCCAGTCATTGGTGATGTGGTTGAACATCTGAGTAGGATCCCAGATCTGCCATACTAAGAAAGCCACCGTATAGATATGCCATTTTTCACAATCTTTGATTATCACACCATCGGCTGTGTAATCCCAGCATTCCGGCGGCACCGTCTCCCCGGAAGTTCGGTCTATGACTTCCCACCACTGCTTCGGGTCATGCTCCACATCCACCTTCAGCTGCTGGTCAAAGATACCGTCCAGCAGATGGATTGCCAACTTTTCATCCTTGGCAGCCTTCGGTTCGGACAAGAGGTACATCTCCTGAAGCGATTGTGGATGGGCCTGCGCCCACTCTAGATCCTGGCGGACCGGAAAATAGGTCTCATATACCTTCTCCGCCCGGTCGGCCAACGTCTTCGGCAGCCGGGTGCCGTCGCTGTTGCGTATGGCGTCAGCTCCCCAAAGCTCCATCAGTTGTATCAGGATATCATCGCAATTTTCTTCCACAGGCAGGGTGACCCGCCCGGTTCTATTCTCTTTCACAGCATATCTCCTCTCCATCCTTTTATGATTTGTCCAGCAGGCAGACAGGGGTGCGCCCCGGTATCAGGCTGCTCCCATCCGTGTAGCCTTCCTCTCTGACGGAAAGCTCGGCAATCAGCTGGTCTACGGTGATCAATACAAGATTCGGGTGCATGTTTTCTCCTCCTTTAAGTTGTTATATCTAATGTCTAATTCTTTATTTTTTCCGCACTAATGAGTCAGCAGCCAGCCCTGTGCTGTAATCCAGCTGGGGCGGCTCATAATCTGGCTCTGAGCGCTGGCGCGTGTATCCGGTATAATCCCAGGTAGCGGCCTGCGCCTGACGGTTCCAGGGACGCATCTCCCAGCAATATCCCCGGAATGGGTCTCTAATATCATTCATGTGCTTCAGCAGTCTCTCCATCAAACCGTCTCTCACACTGGCAAGTTTCTCGTCGCAAATCCTATTGGAAAGCTCCCAGGGATCCTCCTGAAGATCGTAAAGCTCATCCTCTGACAGAAGGTTTAATACCAGCTTGTACCGGCCATCAAAAATACAGCGCATAGGCTGGAATCCCCCGAAACCGTCGTGATCCGTCTCATAGCGCCCAAACTCGATGAATACATCACGGCACTGTGGCCGCTCTCCCTCCATCATAGGCAGCAGACTTTCTCCCTGCAGCATCATCGGTTTCTCAAAGCCGAAGAAATCCCAGACCGTGGGTGCCACATCGATGTGCGACGCCGGGGTGTCAATCTCCCCATGGCCGAACCCGGTCAGGATAAAGGGCACATGGCAGATCTCCTCGTAGGCCGCCGGACCCTTGGCATAAAGACAGTGAGACTCTAACATAGCGCCGTGGTCCGTAGTATAGAGGATCGCCGGCTGTTTTAAGAACATCTCTGTGGCCTCCACCACCCTCCCAATCTCGCTGTCCACAAAGCTGTTGCATCCAAAGAAGTAATCTTCCTTAATCCTCAGCGCCTCCCTGTCGGCAAAGCGCCGCTTGCCTGCCCATACCTGCTGATGGGAGGGTTTACCCTCCAGCGTATCATACACATTGGGCGATTTGGGCAGTTCGTAATCATGGTACATAGATGCATAGGGTTGTGGGCATAAGGACGGCCCATGCGGTTCGTCAAAGCTGACCACCAGGAAGAAGTCCTCCTCCCGGTGATTCCTTATGAACTCCACCGCCCGGTCGGCACAGCGATGGGCGAAGGTAAACTCTGCCGTGATATCTTCTTTCTCCATGGTATCCGCCCTTCTGGATTTAAGCCGCTCATTGTCCGTAAGTTCCTCCAGATAGTTGCGCATATCATACCATGTATCGGCATCCCAGCCCTCCGGGGCGGTGCCCAGCCCAAAATAGTCGCCTCCGTCCAGGTGCCATTTTCCAATATATCCCGCCAGGATACCCTTGTCGCTGAGGCGCTGGCCAATGCTCTTTACGTTGAGCGCCGGCGCATTGCAGTTGGAATATCCCCCGTTAATGCACGGGAACTGGCCGGTGAACAGTGCCGAGCGGGCCGGGCCGCATACCGGCTGCACCGTATATGCCTGATTAAATTTTATACCCTTCCCCGCCAGTGCGTCAATACATGGAGTCTTGATTCCCACATCCCGGTAGCAGCTCACCATGTCCAGCCGCTGCGTGTCAGTCATTATCATCACAAACTGTTTTAGCATTATTCTTTAATTCCTCCGCCGGTAACTCCGGCAATAATTTTCTCAGACAGGAAGATATACAGGATCAAGGTCGGCAGGAATACCACTACCACGGAAGCGAAGAGCTCCGCCCATTTACCAGTGGTCGTCATGGCCTGAATCATACTGTACAGACCGTATGCCAACGGCCGCGTCTCGTTATCAGACGCAAAGATCATAGCAATGAAGAATTCGTTCCATATGTTTACAAAAAGGAAGATACTCACTGTAATCAGCCCCGGCTGCGCCAGAGGGAACATAATCTTGATAAAAGTCTTGATTGGGGAGCAGCCATCGATGGCCGCCGCCTCCTCAAAGGTCCTGCTCAACGTCGAGAAAAAGTTGATCAGGAAGAAAGTACAGAAAGGAACATTCAGGCATATATACAGAAAAATCAGTGTTCCTCTATGATTGAGCAGATTTAAGGATACTGCTATGGTGTACAGCGGAAGCACCACCATAATCTGCGGCACGCTGAGCGCCAGTACAAAAAGATTCGTGAGCGTTCTGTTACCGAAGAACTTGAACCGGCTGAGCGCATAGGCGCAGGGCGCCGACAGAATCACCGTGCCCGCTACGGAGCAGGTGGCGTAGATCACACTGTTAAAGAAATATTTCCCCATGTTGCCCTTTACCCAGACATAGGAGTAGTTCTCAAAATGAAGTCCTGAGGCCAGCATCTGGTTGCTGAAGATCTCCTTTGTGGTGGAAAGTGACGCCACAATGATCCAACCGATTAAGAACGCAGTAAAGGTGACCCACAGCGTAATGATGATATATCCCGGCAGTAGCCGGGCTTCTTTTCTCCAATTGACAGAAGGAACTGTCTTATTCTTTTTCATCCGGCACACCTCCTTAGAATGTGATATCATCATCTTTGATGATGCGGTTGATAGCAGTAAACACGATGACGGCGACAATCATGATCATCACGCAGATGGCTGCGCCTAGCCCAGCATTGTTCGCCGTGAAGGTGGATGTCATATCACCGAAGGTGGAACGCATCATGTAGTAGGTGGGCGTCATGATCTGGGCCGATGGGTCCCTGTTGCTGGAAAACATCTGTGACCAGATGTAGAAGCCCAGCGTACTGGTGGTCCATATGGTCATCGTAGTCCTGAAAACCCCTTTCAGTAGTGGCAAGGTAATATGGAAAAAGCTGTAGATGATCGAAGCCCCGTCGATGCGGGCCGCCTCATAAATATCCGCCGGAATCTTCTCAATGCCGGAAATATAGATTAGCATATAATATCCCACCGCGCCAAAGCAGAAGGCGATCATCATGGATAGGAACAGATTATCCGGCGCCGTCCATTGGAATTCAGCCATTTTGTCCCAGCCCAGAAAGGAAAACAGGCTGTGGAACAGGCCCCAGCGGACATTGAAAGCATAATGGATCCACATATTGGCCAAGGCTACCGCGGAGATGATATTGGGCAGGTAGATAGCCGCCCGGAAGAATGCTTTGCCGCGGATGCCCGATGTGAGGATCACCGCCATGGTTAGGGCAATCAAGGTGACCGCGATACCGCCGAACAGCCATATCTTTAGGAACGTCACCCAGGTCTGTCGAAACAGCGATGTATTCAATAGTTCTGTGAAAATACCCAGCCCCACAAACTGCCACTCGGACATCCGGCTGACGATATTGTCAATGTTATAAAAACTCATAAGGATTGTGCGGAGCACAGGATACGCGAACACAATCAAAAAGCAGAGTGTGGCAGGAAGTGTGAAGCACGCAATCATAATCTTTTTGCTCTTGGAGTTCATTCTCTACCTCCTTCGTTTAAAGTAATGAGCGGGAGGACAGTTTCGGCTGTCTTCCCGCCCTGAAGTTCTTCTATTTGCCCATGACAGCGGCCTTGCAGTTAGCGATGAATTCGTCTGCTTTGATCTGCCCGCCTAAAAGCTTCTGTGCCTGCTCTTTATAAATCGGTGTGAAATTGCTGTTGGAGTTGATGTAAAAGCTATAAGCAACGTTCTCTGTGGTGCTGTCAAGAACCGGTTTCGCCGGAGCCAACACTGCCGGCCATGGTGTATCGACCGTGTTAGGTATAGCGTTGCATTGTTTACTCATCATAGTGTCATATTTGCCGGTGGTTAATAATGTGATAAAGTCAAATGCCAGCTGCGGATCTTTGCATGTCTTTGCAATCTGCATGATGTTCATACCGATGCTGTTGGCAGTGGTAGGCATCACTGCGCCTTCCGGTGACGGAAAAGAGAATGTGCCCCAGTTAAACTCGTCTCCGGTGATCTCGCGTACTTCATTGAGCATATAGGAGCCTACCAGGTACATAGCCGCCTCTCCCATAGCAACTTCGTTCTGGCCTGCCGGGTATTTATTGGAAGCCGCGTTCTTGCTGACATAACCTTTATCCCACATCTCCTGCATAGCCTCCGCCGTCTGCTTCACTGCCGGATCATCCCATGTCGTGCCGGTGGCATCGCTGACCAGTGCCTTGTTGAAATCTGCGCCTTTTAAGCGTCCCAGGTACATAGCGAACGGAAGGATGATATATCCGTCATCAAAGGAGAATGCCGTGATGCCGGCATCTTTTAACTTCTGGCATACGTCCATCAATTCTGTCCATGTCTGTGGCTCACCGGTGATGCCGGCCTGTGCGAACAGATCCTTATTATAGAACACCGCTACTATGTTAGGCTGATATGGTACGCCGTGGCTCTTGCCATCCGCAGCGAATTGTTCCACGGACTTGATCAGTACAGGGTTGGCCACATCATTGTATGACTTACCACCTAGAAGGTCGCTGGGAGCCGCATAAAGCTCCGACATCTCATAGCCGTAATCATTGTACTGTGCGATGACAGTATTGATTCCCTGATCCCAGATATCTACCTGCCCCGCGTCAAGGGAAGCTTTAATGGTCTTTAGGGTATCGCGGCCCATCCAGTCGATGTTTATCTTCACTTCCGGGTACATGGTGGTGAATTCCTCCGCGGCAGCTTTGATGACCTCCGCCTGTGGCTCGGTCTCGTTCCACATGGATACATAGTGAATCTCGCCTTTCCGGTCAGCTTCTCCGGCTACTGAGACCGTAGGTGCTGCTGTGGTGGTTTCTGTCGTAGACGCCGGTGTCTCCTGACCGCCGGCTCTACAACCAACAAGTGTCCCCATAACAGTGATTGCTGTAATCAAAGCAAGCATTGTTTTTTTCATCCTTCATTCCTCCTATAAAATATTTTTGTTAATTTAACTAGCGTAAGCTTAACATTTCCGGGCTTGTATGTACATGTATCACAAATACCGTTTTATGGACAAATCGATACACTTGTGATATTGTATGGGTATAGAATGATTGTTATGGAGGAATGAGGCATATGTTCACAGTATCGGGACGTGTGTATCCGAGCGCCGAGATTGACATGCCCAGAAACGACCGGCCGCTAATGGTGGGAGGCTGCGGGCATTTTGTACTGTCAGCAGAAGAACATAAAGAAATCTCCCGGCCAGCCGGGAGGCGTGATTATCAGATGCTCTATGTACGTTCGGGAAAAGCTTACTATACCCTGCTAGGGCAGGAGAAGGCAGTGTCCGCCGGACACATTGTGTTCTACTATCCGGGTGAACCCCAGTTCTATCATTACCTTCCTGGGGATCAGGCAGATATCTACTGGATACATTTCACCGGCCATAGCGTCACCAACGAACTGGATCGGCTGAATCTATATGGTCAGCGGATTCTCACGGTCACGACAAGGGATGCCTATAGCAGGCTTTTCGACAGCGTCATCCAGGAGCTGCAGCTCAAAAGACTCCATTACAACGATGTGGCAGACGCCCTGTTCAAGGAGCTTCTCTGCTATATATCGCGGGAGGTCTCTGTGCAGACCGGCATCGCGGTTCCACGCACCCGCGAGGTAGAGCAGGCGGTGCGCATCTTCCATACCCAGTTCGACAAACCCTTCCATCTGGCCGAGTATGCCCAAAGCTGTAACATGAGCACCTGCTGGTTCAGCCGCCTCTTCCGCCGCCAGATGGGCGTGAGCCCTCAGCAGTATCTGACAGAGGTGCGCCTCTCCCACGCCTGCGAGCTGCTGGATTCCGGAAGTTCAGTGGCGGAGGCAGGGATGAATGTAGGGTACGAAGACCCCTCATATTTCAGCAGGATCTTCAAAAAGCACATCGGTATCCCGCCAGCGCAGTACCGCAGCGAACATCACTGATTTGCTTTAATCAACTGAATCATATCCAGCATCACATCTGATGATATCATCTGCGCGGTCACTTTCACACCGTGATTCGCCAGGTAAAGGAAATCTTCCACATCCTGATCCATGACGCTGACTGCTTTCTTAAGCATCCTGGTGTTCTGCTTGCGTCAGAAAAAGGACTGTTCCCAGTCCTCTCCTTATCCCTTGAATAATTACTTTGTTCTCTAAGGAATACGTTCCCTATTTTTTCAATATGTTTTGCCAATCCGCTTTATTATATAGTATTCGGATGATATGTACTACATCTAATAATTCATCATAGATATAAAAAATATTATAGCTGTCATAACGAGTCATTCGAAAACCTAATTCAGCCAACAAAAAGTCATTTACAGGTTGATGCTCTTTTGGAAAAAAACCTAGCTTTTCAGCAGTTTCAATGATCCCATCAACAACCTTTATAGAAGAATGAGGATTATATAAAATGTCTCTTATATATAATCCTCAATCCTTATCAAGTCATATTCAGCTGGCTGAGTAAACATAACTTTACTCCTGTTCTTTTCTCCTTTGGTCGATTCTATCTTTTAAAGACTCAACGCTAATTTCTCGTCCTTCTTTCATTGCTTTATATCCTTCTCCAAGCAAGGCATACAATTCCAATTTTATTTCATTTGGGTTTGATTTATTAATATCTTTTTGAGCTGATATCATAATAGCACCTCCACTTCGTTTCTATAATAGTATATCATACTGATTTTATCTTAACAAACTTTTTTCATATAGAGTAAGAAATTTATGTACCCTTTAGGAAAAGTCAATTTATAATAAACCTAGCAGCATATAACATGTTTATTAATGTATACACTGCTAAGTTCTCATTTCGTAACAACTATGATATTAACTCATACTAAGCTTTTCATCTATATTTTCACTTGCATATTTTTTCTGCTTCTATATTTAGGTAATAAATCTGGATGATTCTGAACCATGTTATAAATAAGTTTCTTTGATAGCTTAGACCTATCATCTATTGTCACCATCAATGAAATAACATGTAATCGAATCCCCTTCTAACCGCACCCGCTTCTCTCCCAGTATGCTTACATATTCATCATAAATCTTTTTACCCGTGATCTCCTGGGAACTAACATTGTAATTCACATCAATCATACCGGCTACATGCATTTTACGAAGATACCGATTAAAGTTTGAACGATCTATACCAAGCTCCTTTGCCACCGCTGTCTTGTTATTACCGTACCCCATAAGTTTCTTTTATCTGTTTTCATCTCTTTTTCCCAAAAGTTGAGTCAGCGCTTGACAACCCTATTTTTCATGATATACTAAAAAAGTCGCAAACGCCCTAAAAACAAGGTCTATGGGCTATATAAACCGTGTGTTCGAGACCTTCCACACGTAAAACAAAACTAAAGGAGAATGATTATGAATAAAAGAAAGATTCAATTTATTACAGAGGCTGCAGTCATTGCTGCCATCTACACCGTTCTGGTACTTATTTTTATCCCAACCAGCTCTGGTCCCATTCAAGTTCGAGTTGCGGAAGCATTGACAATTTTGCCATATTTTACACCTGCTGCCATACCCGGTGTTACTATCGGCTGCTTTCTGAGTGCCGTGCTAACCTTTGCCGACCCGCTTGATATGATATTTGGCTCCCTGGCAACTTTGATCGCTGCATTTGCTTCCTACGGATTAAGGCGTCATAAATTTCTTGTTCCAATCCCCCCCATTGTTGCAAATGTTTTAATTATCCCATGGGTAATAAAATATGCATATCATGTCCCGGATTCCATCCCTTTTATGATGTTAACCATTGGTCTCGGTGAAGTTATTTCAGCAGGTGTATTAGGAACTATCCTACTGTTTGCTTTAGAACGGGTAAAGCCCTACATTTTTAAAAACAGGAATTCGTATTGAACCGGCGGATATAAGATCCAATCTGCAATTTAAATGTTAAAAAATTAATAAAGTCTAACCTTCATAGAATGTCAAAGAGGCTATCCGAAAAGTAATATAGCATTACAATACTTTCTGTGATAACCTCTTTTAATAGCATACACTTCGATATTCTAGGTTTAGACTGCGGCTAAGCTTATAATTCGCAGTTATTCACTGTTCTCGGGAATGGGATCACGTCTCTTATGTTGCCCATACCGGTCAGGTACATAACACAACGCTCAAAGCCGAGCCCAAAACCGGCATGCCTTGTAGAGCCGAATTTTCTAAGGTCAAGATAGAACTCATACTCTTCCCTGTTAAGACCTAATTCTTCCATTCTCTTAACCAGTTTATCGTAATCATCCTCTCTTTGACTTCCTCCGATAATCTCACCAATGCCCGGTACTAAGAGATCCATTGCAGCAACGGTTTTGTTATCCTCATTTAGCTTCATGTAGAATGCCTTAATTTCCTTCGGATAATCGGTTACAAATAACGGTTTCTTAAATATCTGCTCCGTCAGGAATCTCTCATGCTCCGTCTGCAGGTCACAGCCCCAGAACACTTTATAATCAAAGTTATCGTTGTTCTTCTCTAATATTTCAATTGCCTCCGTATAGGTCACACGACCAAAGTCGGAGTTTACTACATTCTGGAGACGTTCCATGAGTCCTTTATCAACAAATTGATTAAAGAAATTCATCTCCGCAGGGGCATTTTCCAGCACATAGTTGATAATAAATTTAAGCATTCCTTCTGCCAAAGCCATATCATCCTTCAGATCAGCAAATGCAATTTCCGGCTCAATCATCCAGAACTCAGCCGCATGGCGGGTTGTATTGGAATCTTCTGCACGGAAGGTCGGACCAAAGGTATAAATATTCTTAAATGCCATGGCATAGGTTTCGCCATTTAACTGGCCGCTAACGGTTAGGTTCGTGGCTTTACCAAAGAAGTCTTCGGAATTATCAACCTTACCCTCCTTTGTCAGCGGTAAGTTATCAAGATCAAGGGAAGTAACACGGAACATTTCCCCAGCCCCTTCCGCATCACTACCGGTGATAATTGGGGTATGAACATAGACAAAATCTCTCTCCTGGAAATACTTGTGAATTGCATACGCAATCAGCGAACGTACACGGAATACTGCCTGGAATGTATTCGTTCTCGGTCTTAGATGGGTAATGGTTCTCAGATATTCTAAAGTATGTCTCTTCTTCTGAAGCGGATAATCCGGTGAGGAGGCACCTTCAATCTCAATTTTCTCTGCCTGAATTTCAAAAGGCTGCTTTGCCTGCGGCGTAGCCACCAGCTCACCGTATACAATGATTGCAGATCCCACATTTAACTTCGATATCGTTGCAAAATTATCCATTTTATCATGATAAACAATCTGAAGCGGTTCAAAATAGGTTCCGTCATTCATAACGATGAAGCCGAAATTCTTTGAATCCCGGATACTTCTTACCCAACCGCCAACCTGAACTTTTTTTCCAAGATACTGGTCTTTGTTACGATATAGCTCTCTGATATCTATTAACTCCATAATAAAAACTCCTTTATTTTAGTTTTTTTATCTATATTCTCCACATAAACCACAGCACTTCCACATTCATGGGGAATGTTCTGGTTTATATGGATTGCAATCTTGGTAAGTCCCCCTACTTGTATTGACTGCTGCTTAGCACAGATCGGGATGCTCGTCTACTCTTATCCCTGAAATTCCTTGCTTCCAGCGACTAATCT
>ENA-UOOI01002469-UOOI01002469.1-fermentation-metagenome-genome-assembly--contig:-NODE-2469-length-16017-cov-3.001692_pt1 | contig 16017 bp, 13 predicted proteins | sample MGYA00245779_ERZ724027 | MGnify/ENA primary metagenome ERZ724027 (study PRJEB28704, sample SAMN03018318) | fermentation metagenome | biome: anthropogenic terrestrial biome; feature: soil; material...
CTATTGCAGGCGGTAGCCCTATTGCATGATGAGTTTCCAGCTTTGCGGGTGGTGATTGTGGGCGAGGGCGACCGTCTGCCGGAGGTACGTGCAATGGCCGAGGAATTGAATACACGCTGGGCGGGCGACTTCTGCCAAGCCCTAGGCGGGCGAGCGGACATTCCGCGATTACTGGCTCAGGCTGACATCGTCGTCGGTGTAGGACGGGTAGCGCTAGAGGCTATGGCCAGTGGCCGCCCGGTAATCATAGCAGGCGAATATGGCACCTATGGCTTGTTGGATGAGGTTACTCTGCCGCTAGCGATAGAACACAACTTTAGTGGCCGCAGCTCACAGTTGCCTACTGAACCCGATACTTTGGCGGATATTTTGCGCGAAGTGCTATCGGATCCAGACCAGGCCGCAAGGGCAGCTAAATTAGCGAGGGAGACGGTACAAAACTGTTACTCGGTAACAGAGAAAGCGCGCGAGGTGCTCGCCGTATATGCAAAGGTTTTGCCCGCGGTATTTGGGAGAGGGGAGACAGGGGTATGATTGATAAGCAAGGACGTTTGTTTGGTAAAATAAATATCTTTGATCTAATAGTTATATTAATTTTGGTAGTGATAGTGGGGCGAGTGGTGTACGTAAGGTTAAATGTGCCGCAAATTGTTGCGCCACCCCAGGACCAGGTGACTATTGAATTTCGAGCCGAAGTGCTTAACCCGGTGGCCGATGCTGTTGCCGTGGGCCAAAAGGTGTCCGATAAGCGGACCGGCGTTTATCTGGGGAAAATAGAGGAAATAGAAGTCACCCCCGTGCCGGTTGCCGCAGCTAGTGCCAACGGAGAAGTGATTTGGGCCGATTCCCCGCGCTATGTGGAAGTACGTATGGTGTTGAGTAACCAGGGGACGGTTACCGAGAATATCTACCAGCTGGGTGCCCTTGGTGTGCGCGTTGGTGAACGTATTACTTTAGTCGGGCCTCAGTTCTCTATTGATGCCTATCTGACAGCTCTCAGTAAGGAGAAATAAACTATGCTCAAGACTATCCAGCTTTGGTGGTCTGGTTCTTGGCTGGTGCGTAACTTAGAAAGATTAGCAGTCTGCTTGGTTGTAGCTTGGCACGGTTGTTGGTTGGGGCGTTTTTTGGCTAGGCCCTGGGAGGACAACCCAGCGGCATACGCAGCCAGCAGGGTGCAGCGCTGGCGGAACGGTGTGGCCCAATGGTGGTTGGGTGTAGCAACATGGCTGCAACCCCGGCTGGCAGCAAGTTATTTGTTAGGTCGTTGGCCCAATTGGCTGGCGGCCGATTTGGCATGGGCCTGGCAGGGCAGCCTGCTCGGACGTTGTAAGACATCTGTAGGGGCCGGATCCTATCCGGCCCGGGCGCAGCAGCGCAGCGCCGCTGCAGCGCCTCCCTTGTGGCGGCTGCTCATATATGCCTTGGCAGCAGGTTTGCTCCTTGCTGCCACCATCTTGCTCCCTCAGGGTGCAACTCTGCTCAAATGGGGGGCTATGGCAATTGTTTTAGCCCTGGTCTGGGCACGGCCCCAGGCGGGCCTGTCCGCAATCGTTTTTCTTCTGCCCATCTTGCCTATTCTCAGCACGACTATGCTCATCGTAGTAGCTTTTGTGGCCCGCCTTTGCCAAGGGGAGCCTTTTGCCCCCAGTAGCTCTTGGTTGCGCACGCTGGCCGCATTATTCTGTTTGGTCGGTTTGGCTGCTGCCTTAGGCAGCGCCGACACCCTAGCTGCCCTGCGCTATTGGCGCTACTATTTGGCCGGCTTCCTTTTGCTGGTCCTACTGATGGACGCCCTGCGCACGCTGCAGGATATAGCCCAGGTGCTGCACTGGGGCCTGTTCGGAGCACTCTTGGTGGCCCTGCTATCCCTTTTGCAGTATGCGGGGGGTATACCAACCAATTTGTCCTGGGTAGATATTCGCGTGTCTGCGGTTACTACCCGGGTAGTGGGCACTTTTGATAACCCGAACATGTTGGCAGGCTACCTCGTGGCCTGGCTACCATTTGCTGTATCCCGGTTCTTGGATACAACCATACCGCTGCATCAGCGCTTAGTCAGCCTCTTGGTAGCAGGCGTGCTGGGCCTGTCCCTGGTGTTGACCTTCTCGCGCGGTGGCTGGTTAGCCTTTGCCGCGGCTCTGTTTGTCATCATTGCTTGCCAGGAGCCACGCCTGTTTTGGGCTGTACCCCTGCTGTTACTCTTGGCCCCTTTGGTGTTGCCCCCAGTAGTTTGGCAGCGCCTGATCAGTATCTTTAATCTTGAAGACACCTCTAATATGGTGCGTCTATATGTCTGGCAAAGCTCGGGCCAAATGTTCCTGGCTAATTGGCTGCTGGGCATTGGGCAGGGCTTAGTGCCTTTTGCCCGTATTTACCCCATTTATCAATATGGTGCTGTGCCGGCGTTACATGCTCACAGCCTAATTTTACAGCTGGCCGTGGAAAGCGGTATTTTCTCTTTGTTCCTTTTCCTCTGGATTGCCGTTGCTCTGTGGCGCCTGGCCATGCAGCACTGGCAAGCAGCGCCTGCTTGGACGGTGCCTATCGGTGCTGCCTTAGCCGGCCACCTCGTGCATGGCATCTTCGACCATGCTTGGTATGACCTGCGCTTGATGTTCGTTTTCTGGTTGCTAGTGGCTTTGGCCAGCGCTGCGGCGCGGCAACAGTTAGGAGAGGCCAAATGATGCGGGTGGCCCATGTGATCAGTGATACGGCTATCGGTGGCGCGGGGCGTTATCTCTTAGCCCTGTTGCCTGGTGCAGCGCAGCATGGTTGGCAGCTTACCGTTTATGCGCCAGAAGGCGATCTGGCAGCAGCTGTGCGCGCCACCGGCTTGGCAGAAGTGATTGTATTGCCTGAGGGAGAGCGCTCCTTTAGTCTCCCTCTGTGGCGTTGGTTGCGGCGCAATTTGCAGCCGGCCGACGTGGTGCATACCCATGCCAGTTTGGCTGCCCGCCTGGTGGCTAAGCAGCGCGGTTATCCCACGGTGCTAACGCGCCATACTATCGGCCCTGATTTACCGCCCGGCGGGTTAAAGCCTATGCGCCGCGGGTTATACCGCTTTATTGCCAGCAACTTCAGCGATGCGACTATTGCTGTTTCGCAGGCCAGCCGCGAGCGCTTGCTAGTGGAGGGAGTGCCAGCGGAACAGATTAAGGTTATTTACCATGGCATTGAGGCGCAGCCTTATCTGGCAGCTCAGGGAGACGGGTGGCGACAGCAACTGGGCCTGACACCGGAGGTCCCGGTGATCATCACGGTGGCGCGACTGGCATCTGTTAAAGGTTTGCAGTATGCTGTAGCTGCAGCTGCCGCCCTCAAACAGCAGCAGTTGCCCTTTACTTGGCTTTTTGTTGGGCAGGGGGCCGAGTCGGCCAACTTACAGGCGCAAGCCCAGTCGCTAGGTTTGGGAGATACAGTGCGCTGGTTAGGTTTCCAGACGGATATTCCGGGCCTCTTGGCGGCGGCTGATCTTTTTGTTCTACCTTCTCTCCAGGAAGCTCTCGGTTTAGTTTTATTAGAGGCTATGGCCGCCGGTCTGCCCGTTATCGCTAGTCGGATTGGAGGCATCCCCGAGTTGGTGCAGTCGGGTCAGCAGGGGCTCTTGGTGCCAGCCGGCGACAGCAGCGAGCTGGCAGCAGCAATAGCGGCATCTTTGGCAGATAAGCAACAGGCCGCTCGTCTGGGCGCGGCCGGACGCAAGCGAGTTTTAGCTCAGTTTACGGCTGAAAATATGTGGCAAGAGACGGATGCTGTCTACCGCGAGGTAGAGGGCAGGCGGAGGTGTAAAAAATGAGGCGGTCTAATTGGCTGTTAATTATCGTATTGATTGGTGTGCTGGCCTCAGGCGCTCAGCTGGCGACCAAGGCACAGCTGGAGCCGCTAGAACGGCAGCTCGGTTTGGCGGTTGACCTGCGAGAAATAACAGACGTTAGCTGGTGGCCACAGCTAGAGGCGGCCGGCGTGCATTTCGCCTTAGTAGAGACGCCAGAGCAAATTGCTTTGCTGCCGGCAGGAGTTCGCCCAGTCATAGTCGCCACCCCCGAGTCCTGGCCTCTGTGGCGGGCCTTAGACCTTGCGCCAGCGGCAATCATCTTTGCAGATAATCACTATACAAACGAGATTGCTACCGAAGTCCGGGCCATGGCGGTGCCGGTAGGGTTGTTGGAGTTTAGGCCGCAAGCCGATTTTGCTGCCGCACCCGATAGCTGGGCGGGGCAGTTACTGCGTGTTTATGATCAGCCAGCCCATCCCTTTATCAGCGAGTTTACGATTGCGGTGCGCGAACGGCAAGTCGACTTAGCCGTCGTGCATATAAATCCGGAAGCAGATCCTCCCCTAGGGCTGCAGCATGTGGAGCAGGTCAGTGCGGCCCTCAAGGCCGACGGACATCAGTTTGCTACTAGCTTGCAGCCGCGCCCAGCGCTGTCTGCTTTTCGCTGGGTCTTTTGGGTTGAGGTACTGGCCCTGGGGGCCTTAGCCGTTTGGATGCTCAGCCTCTTACTGAACAGGCGCTGGCACGGAATGTTGGCCGCCGGGTTGCCCTTATTGGCGGTTGTAGGTGCCTGGGGCTGTGAGCGCTGGCTCGGGCCCTGGCAGACACGCCAGCTCCTCGCTTTGGCAGCTGCTCTAGCTTACCCCAGTGCTGGCATCCTCTGGTGGTGGGATAGATCCCGCCCCGATACTGTCGATGCAGAAGTGGCACCCACCCGTAAAGCCCTGGGCGATTTTGTAGTGATCACGGCCTTTGCCTTCAGCGGCGGGCTTGCCGTTCATGCCCTGCTAGCTCAGTTTGCCTTTCATCTCAATATTCTACAGTTCATGGGGGTTAAGGTGGCCTACGCCCTACCGCTCGGCTTTGCTTCCCTGCTAGTATTAGCTCGTTGGCTGCGCTATGGTTTGGGTTCAGGCTTGAGTATACGTAATCGTTACCTGCGCTGGGTGGCGCTGGGCCTAGCGCTGCTTATTTTCTTAGTTGCAGTCTACGTACTGCTTAATAGAACGGGCAATCAGTCGCAGGTGCGTATTTTGCCCATAGAATTGCAGTTCCGCGAATGGTTATATCGTACTTTCTCGGTACGGCCACGCACCAAGGAGTTCCTGGGTTACCCCATATTACTGCTGGGCCTTTATCTGTGGCGGCGGCAAGTGCGGCTCTTGGGCGGCATGGGTGTTTTGCTGGGCCTGATTGCAGAGCTTTCTTTGGTGAACACTTTTGAGCATCTTCATCATCCCATTTTACTCAGCCTGACCCGTGCCGGTCTGGGCCTGACTATTGGGGTGGCTTTAGGGCTGATTGGCCTAATTATACTGCGTTACATTTTTCCTGCCAGGGAGGGCTGGCGATGAGTAGGTATGTTATTTCAGGCTACTATGGGTTCGGCAATGCAGGTGACGAGGCAATTCTGCAAGCAATTATTGACTCCTTGCAGCGCCAAGATCGACAGGCAGAGATCACCGTGTTCTCTGCTCAGCCTGACCAGACAGCGGCTGAACATCGGGTGCGGGCAGTGCATCGTACTAGCTTAGGCTCCATCATGGGGGCTTTGCGCCAAGCCGATTTGTTCATTAGTGGTGGCGGTGGTTTGTTGCAGGATTCCACCAGTAGCCGTTCCTTGCTCTATTATCTGAGCCTGCTCACTTTGGCCCGGGGGTTAGGCTGCAAGACGATGGTTTATGCTAATAGCATCGGGCCCATCCGCCGGCCCAACAACCAGAAGCTGGCGCGTCGTGTATTAGAGAAAGTAGATCATATTACCGTGCGTGATGAGCTATCGCTGCAATTACTGCAAGACCTAGGAGTGCAAAGACCGCCGATGCAGCTGACGGCAGACCCGGTTTTGCTATTGGAGCCCCCCTTGGTTGAGCCAGAGGAACGGGTGATAGTGGTGGCAGTGCGCGAATGGCCCAGTCAGCATGATTTCCTAGAGCAAGTAACGCTTGCTTGCCGGCAGCTGGTGCGGGATGGCTTTACTATTCTGCTGATCCCTTTTCACTTCGGACGCGATTTAGCGGTCACGGAGCGCCTGGCCCAGGAAATTGGACAGGGAGCCCGCTGCCTAGCGCAGCCTCAGAATTTCGCTGAGCTGCTGGCTGACTTAGCTCAGGCTGACGTGGTGGTGGCCATGCGCCTCCATGCCCTAATTATGGGGGCAGTTTGTAATCGGCCTCTGGTTGGCATCAGTTATGATCCCAAAGTGCAGGGCTTCCTGCATAGTGTTGACCAGCCGGTGGCCGGTTCCACGGATGACTTACAGGCAGAGCAGCTGTATCAGTTGGTGCTAACCGCCTATGAACAGCGGCAAGAGATTAGGCGCAGTTTAGCAAAGCGGGTGCAGCAACTGCGCGCATTAGCGGCCGAAAATGCGACTATTGCTAGTACCTTAGCCCAAAGGAAAAAACGATGACAGAGCGAATAGACATACTGGGATGTCCGGTGGATGTTTTGACCATGGAAGCGGCAGTGGAACACATTGCCGATTGCATCTTACAGCAGCGACATTGCCAGGTGGTGACGGCCAATGCAGAGATTCTTTATGCCGCTCAATATGACCCGGGGCTTTTTCTCACTATGCATGATGCGGGGCTAGTAACCGCCGATGGCATGGGGGTGCTGCTGGCCGCACGTATCTTACGCCGGCCGTTACCGGAACGGGTGGCAGGCGTTGATTTGGTGCATAGTTTGGCTCAGCGCGGCGCACGGGCGGGGTGGCGCTTTTATTTGCTCGGTGCGCAGCCAGAAGTGGTGGTAGCCGCTAAGGAGCGCTTGGAATTGCTTTATCCGGGGGTGCAAATTGTGGGCAGCCACCACGGCTATTTCGGCCAAGAGGACAATGCCGCTATTCTCGAGGATATTAAGGCTAGCCAGCCCGATATTCTTCTGGTGGCCATGGGAGCGCCCAAGGCAGATAAGTGGTTGCATGATTATCTCGGTAAGTGTGGCGCTTCCGTAGGTATTGGTGTGGGTGGCACCTTTGATATTCTCGCTGGCAACGTGAAGCGAGCCCCCATTTGGATGCAGCGCTGTGGCTTGGAGTGGCTGTTTCGCTTGTGGAAGCAACCTAGCCGCTGGCGCCGCACCTTGGTGTTGCCCAAGTTTATTTGGGCAGTGCTAGGGCAACGTTTTCAGCAATAATGCGTATTACTAAGTATAACGCGGAAGCGTTGATACGATTGAATGGAGGAGGGGAAGGATTGAGCAGCAAGCGATTATACAAAACAAGCGAAGGGGCCATGGTGGCCGGTGTCTGCGCCGGGTTGGCTGAATATCTAGGCATTGACGTCACACTCATTCGCTTGGGGGTTGTCATCTTGTCGTTCATGGGTGGCAGCGGGCTCTTGGCCTATGTCGTGGCGGCAATTGTGATGCCGGACAAGGGGCAGGTAGATGATAGGTGGCAGCCAACGGGCGACGAGCGCCATTATTATGATGCCACTACTGTTGACGAAGGTGAAGCCGATTCGGGTTGGCAAGCAACGCGCGCTGATGCACCTGATGATCGCCAGCGTTTGGGCACTAATACTGGTCGCCCCCACAGTAACAACAGTCAGGCCCTAGTAGCTTACATCCTCATTGGTATCGGTAGTTACATGCTGTTGGACAAATACGTGAACTGGCACCGCTTGGCCTATCGCTTGCGCCCGCTCTGGCCGCTAGCACTGGTTGTTGTCGGGATAATCCTTTTAGTAAATAGCACACGCAAAGCATAAAAAAAGCGCCGCGAGGGCGCTTTTTTACTGGATGGATTGCCATAAAGGGCTGCGGGGTACTTGCTGTAAGCACGATTGGAGCCTGCTCCTGTGCTCTAGGTAAGTACCCCGCAGCCCTTCTTAACTGCAACAGCCCCTTTTTGTCGTATCAAATAGTGCAATCTGCTCTGCCAGTGTCAGTTCGTATCCTTCTGCCAAGCTTCGGAAAAGCTACGCAGGAGGTGGTAGTGATGCCGATTTGGGAGAAGTTATTGCAGAAATTCATAGGAGCGCGGCGGCCTGAAGTAGATGCGGGTCTGGAAGGCGAACGTCCCGTTAATGCGCATTTAGATGCTAACCTAAAATACATAGACGAGGTCTTTGCTAACGCGCCCGATTTAATTTGTAGACGTCTTACAGTAGGGCAGCGGCAGGCAGCCCTCGTGTACCTAAAGGGTATTACAGACCCTAGATTGATACAGCAAGGGATAGCTGACCCACTACTGCAGTGTAAAAGCAGTAAATCTTCACGCGAAGTAACAGATTGTCTTTCAGCTAGTCGTTTCGAGTGTACCGGCGACCTCAACGACGCTCTGCAGAATATGCTCGACGGCCGTGTTGTGCTGCTATGTCAAGGCTTAACGACTGCTATTAGCATTGAAGTAACTCAGTTCGCTAAACGTGCTATCACCGAGCCTAAGTCGGACGCAGCCATCAATGGGCCGCAAGAGGGCTTTATTGAGAGTCTGGAAGATAATGTAGCATTGGTTCGACGACGCTTGCGCACCCCTGCTTTTAAGGCGCAGGTTAAACGTTTGGGTGTGTTAACGAAAACTCCAGTACTTGTCTGTTATCTGGAAGATAGAGTGGACAAACAGCTACTAGCCGAAGTGGAAGACCGGTTGCAGCGCATGCAACAGCGGGAGAACCTGCCCAAAATCCTAGATAGCTACTACATTGTGGAGTCGATTTCTGATCATCCACTTTCACCTTTTCCGCAGATTCTGCAGACTGAAAGACCCGATGTTGTGGCAGCTCACTTAGCTGAAGGACGGGTTTGTCTCTTAATAGACGGATCACCCGTCGCTCTGGCCATGCCCGCCGCCTTTTTCGACTTTTTTCAGACAGCGGATGACTATTATTTGCACCCGCTTTTCTCCAGTTTGTCGCGTTGGCTGCGCTTACTAGCAGTTTTAATCAGCACCTCAGCTTCCGCCATGTATGTCGCAGTGACGACTTTTCACTATGAGGTTATTCCCTCACGCTTAGTATTGAGTGTGGCCCGGAACCGGGCCATGGTTCCCCTTTCTTCGTTCTTAGAGGCCTTGGTGATGGAGGTAACTATTGAGCTGCTGCGGGAGGCCACCATTCGTCTACCAGCTACTGTGGGGCAGGTTATCGGCGTGGTAGGAGCCTTGGTAGTAGGCCAGGCTGCGGTGCAGGCGGGGGTGGTGGCCCCGCTGTTGGTCATAGTAGTGGCGATATCGACAATCGCGGCCTTTGCCATTCCCAACAACGAACAGGCATCTGCTATACGCCTAATTCGTTTTCCCTTGCTAGTGGCTGCAAATTTCCTGTGAGGCTTTGGCATTGTATTCGTCTGGACGGCGATAATAACTCAGTTGGTGAGTATGGATTCTTTTGGTATGCCCTATATGCGGCCACTAGCGCCACTACAATTATCTCACCTGAAAGACATCTTGTTTCGGCCTTTTCGCCAAGTATAGGGGGGCATCGTATGCGCAATGGTAGAAAACCGGTGCTGACAGAGTGGCAACTGTTTTGCCTCGTGCTCAACGGTATGGTGGGCATAGGAGTGTTCTCTTTGGCGCGGGAGGTAGGGGAGGCGGCTGGGCGCAGTTCGCTGTTAGCAATCCCCTTGGCCGGGCTGCTGGCAGTGCTGCAGGTAACAAGTATGTATTTGCTGGCCAAACGTTTTCCAGAACAGACGATCAGCGAGTATGCTGGGCAAATTTTGGGCCGCTTCCTGGGGCCAGTTTACTTGTTAGGCTATGCTCTGGCAGCAATGACATTAACCATAGTTGTTTCTCGTAGCTACTGGTTGCTCGTTTCCGCCTGGACTCTAGGTAAGACCCCCCAATTAGCCCTCTTGGCACCTATGATTCTCGTCTGTTGGAACACTGCCAGAAGAGGTGTGGTTGTTACTGCGCGCAAGATTGAGCTGATTAACTATGGGGGGCTTATCCTCATGTTTGTGCTCATGCTACCAGTAGTACCTTTAGATTGGGACTTTGTTCGCCCCGTACTTGATAATGGGGTGAGCGGTGTGCTCCGTGGCATTCTTCCCAGTATTTTCGCTTTGGCCGGATATGATATTTTGTTGCTGGTCTTTCCCTATGTTCATTCCAGGCGTACTCTGTCCGTATCCATATTTGCCATAGCATTAGCGACACTGTTCTATACGGTAACAACTCTGTTCGTGCTGGGGGTTCTCGGCCTAGAGTTTGCGTTGCTCTCGCCTTGGCCGCTACAGCTGTACTTAAATCGGTTCGCTTCTTCTGTGTTCGAAAGAGCCGACGTGGTTTTCCTCATCGTCTGGAGCTTTCAGATCATCAATATCATTACTATCAGTATGTATACGGCTATCAGTTGTCTCGTGGGCATCTGGCCCCGACGTCTCGATACCCGGCGGGCGGCGTCGTTTATCCTACTACCAATCTTGATTGGCACCGCCTTGCCTATCCGTTCGGCCATGCAAAGGCAATTATCTTCAATCTATAGCCTCATTGCCCTGTTGTATTTGGGGACTCTGCCCTTCCTGCTCTGGTTGCTGGCAGTGCTGAGAGGCAAGAAAGGGGAGGTGAAGGATGAGCAAAAGGCGCAAGGTGGCCTAAGCTGGTCGCCTTGCTGTTGCTAAGCTGCTATTGCCTCTGTGCTTGTTGGGATCAGCGCCCTATTGAAGAAATGGCGCTGATTGCGGCCATAGGTATGGATACTTATCCGGAGAACCCCAATCTGATTGATTTCACGATCGGATATCCTTTATTTCAAGAGGAAAAGCGGGAAGGAATCAAGCTGGACACTGTGGCCGCCAATAACTTAGGTGAGGCCATCGACATGTGGGAATGTCGCAATGCTTGGCGCTTTGCAGCTGGGAAAGTACGTGTAGTTCTATTTGGGGAGGAAGCGGCGCGGAACGGCCTACAAGGTTTTTTTGACTATTTGCAATTGCCTGTAGCTGATGACAACGCTTCAGTGGTTGTGGTCCGCGGACGTTCCCATGAGGTACTAAGAGCTAAGCTCCCAGAAACAGTACGCATTGCCGTGCACATTGAAACGATGCTTCGTACTGCTTATCAGGAGGGGCATACCATACGCAGTAGGATGGCCGATCTATCAACTAAGGCAGTAGTTCCGGGTTTTGATCCAGTTTTGCCGCTACTAGAACTGCAAGGCGAAAACCGCATTGCTTTAGTTGGAGCGGCGTTGTTCGCAGACACTAGGATGGTCGGTAGTATTTCGCAGAACGAGGCCCAGCTCCTGCTGGCTTTATATGGTATGGTCCCCGTGGACAGGTTAACCATTATTATTGGCGAAAGCGCGGAATTGAGCAAGCCGGCGGTAGAAATTGAACTCCTGAAGCCAAAGGCTCGCCTCAAACCCAAGCTGGTGGATGGTGAGGCTCAGGTCGGTATAGATTTCAAGGCCAATTACATCCTGCGTTCCTATGGTAGCAAGGTAGATCTGCGTAAGCGCGAAACGATCGACGCTGTAACTCGGGATATTGAAGCAACTCTTTACCTAGAAATTCAACAGCTGTTGGCCAAATTACAGGCCATGCAAGTTGACCCCTTGGGCGTGGGCAAAAGCCTCCGCGCTAAGAATTATCGGCAAGTTGATCCCGCCGATTTGAGACAGTTATGGGCCAATGCCACGATTGATTTACAGGTAAAATTACGGCCTTTTCGCGCCGGTGCCATCCATCCCACCAAGTGAACTATGGGGCTGTTAGGTCAATGCGCATCGTGTAAAGGCCGCGAGGTATGCTGTAAGCACGATTGGAGCCTGCTCCTGTGCTCTAAGCATACCCCGCGGCCTTGCCTCCAGTCCCCAGAAACAGCCCCTCATCTGACCCGCCTAGGTTATAATGATATATACATCTAGACAGAGAAGGAGATAGAAATGGACTTTCAGAGTGTGCTCAATCAGATTCTGGTGCTTTTCCTCACCTTGGTTGTTGGCTATTTAGCTAGGCGGCTACATGTATTTGACGAACAGGCAACCAAAGGATTATCTAGTTTGCTACTAAAGGTAGCTCTACCCGCCCTGATTATTGACTCCCTACAGCAATCATTTACCCCAGAGCTCCTTAAAGCCAGTGGGCAGATCTTAGTGATAGCCTTTTGTGTCTATGCCGCATCGGGGCTGCTAGCTTTGCTGGTAGGCAAACTGCTTGGGGCCCCTGCCAGTGATATAGGGGTTTATCGCTTTGCTTTGATGTTTTCCAATGTTGGCTTCATGGGTTACCCAGTAATCAATGCGGTGTTTGGCTCGGAAGCGGTGTTCTATGCTGCTATTTATAATCTGCCTTTCAACTTGATTGTGTTCACCCTAGGCATCCTGATCATCAGTTGGGGTGGGAAAAAGGCGGCACAGCAGGTTACACCAGCCATGTTTTTCAACCCTGCTACGATATCTGTAGCCATAGGCTTTGCTCTCTTCTTGTTTTCAGTCAAACTACCTGGGCCTCTGGCAACCACTGTGAGTCAGTTAGGCTCCCTCACTACCCCCTTATCAATGATTCTGATAGGCGCACTGCTAGCTAATACCAAGCTTAGCGAGACACTCGGTAACTGGCGCATTTATGTCGTAAGTTCGTTACGCTTGCTAATCATCCCCCTAGCGATTTGGGGCGTCTTGCGCACAGTAACCTCCGATCCCCTGCTGATTGGTGTTCCTACGATTATCGCGGCTATGCCAGTAGCAGCTAATACGGCTATTTTGGCTCAGGAGTATGAGGCTAACTCCCTGCTGGCTTCGCAACTAGTCTTTGTCAGCACCCTGCTCTCAATTATCACCATTCCCCTTTTGGCCTATTTTGTGGTCTAAAATGGGTTAAGTAGCCAAAGGGGAAGGATATTATCATAACTACGACGAATGTAGGCTGGGGAAAATGGTCGATAGTCTTAGGGAGGGGTAATAGTGGAGAAGCAAGTAAAAATCTTTACCGATAGTGCGGCCGACTTACCAGCTGACTTAATTGTCCATTATGGTATCGGTGTCGTGCCTCTACTCATCTCACACGGCGACCAGGTCTTCGCCGATGGCCAGGACCTAACGCACGAGCAATTCTACCAACTGTTAGTTGAATCCAAACAGTTACCGACGACTTCGCAGCCATCGCCTCGGGATTTTGTTGATGCTTTTACTCCCTATCTGGAACAAGGGCAAGATGTTATCTCCATCAATTTATCATCGGGGCTAAGTGGCACTGTCGAAAGTGCTGTCTTAGCGCACGCCGATCTAGGCCGGTTGGCCGACGGGCGCTTGCATATCATAGATTCTCTGGCCGCATCTGTGGGCCAAGGGTTATTAGTGTGCTTAGCTGCTGAACTAGCAGTTCAAGGCAAGCCTGCTGCCGAGATAGTAGCAGCAATTGGGGAGGCAAGGCGACACCTATATCACCTATTCACGTTGGAGACGATGGAATATCTGGTGAAAGGGGGGCGCATCAGCCGCGCCAAAGCTGCCCTCGGGGGGCTACTGAACATTAAACCGATCCTCTGGCTAGATGATCAGGGCCAGATCGATACGCTGGACAAGGTGCGAGGCCGCAAGAAATCCTTGAAGTATTTGGTTGATAAGTGCCTAGCAGAGGTTGATAGGGCTGGTAACCCTTACCTAGGTATCAGCCATGCTAACTGCTCGGCTGACGCCGAGGCATTGGCTCAAGCACTACAGCAGGCCTTGCCTAGTGCTTCCATCGTAACTGGCAATATCGGGGCCACCATTGGCACGCATACCGGCCCTGGCTGCATTGCTGTCTTTTGTTTTAAGTAACATGTGGAACAAGGTCATGCTTCCTTCCGTCTGTCATATTGATAAGAAAAGGAAGGAGTTGTCCAGCATGCGAAAGTTGTGCGCTCTATTAATTAGTCTGGTCTTGGTGTTGGGGATTGCTCTCACGCCAGCAACCGCAGCCCAACCTAACGGTAAGCATTCCTTAGTTCCCGTGCGTAGTGTTGCCAGCAAACTAGGCGGGCAAGTAACCTTCGATAAGAAGGCGAAACAGGTTATGCTGACTTTTGGCGAGACAGAGGTCGTTATGCAGGTAGGAAAAACTGAGTGCTATGTCAACGGTAAACGCTATTCCCTGCCCATAGCTCCACAGCAAAAGGGGAATAACGGCACCGTTTTTGTGCCCGTTCGTTGGCTTTGCGAGACCCTGGGTGCCAAAGTTGATTTTCTGCCTAACGGGAAAATGAAAATCAACTGGAACTGGAAGCATGGTAAGCCAAGCAACCCGCTCCCACCCGTAGAGCCAACTGAGGTAGCTTACCAGGTAGTGCCGCAAGCTATTTTGCAGGCAGATTTGTTAGAGACTAATCCCGATAAACCCTTATTGTGGTATGGGCCTGCTACCAATCTGTTAAAGAAGCCTAGCCTGGCCTTACGCGACAAGAATATTCTGGTGGTCACTCGTGGCTGGCAAGGTAGTACTGGCTATGGCATCGAGGTAGAGTCGATGCATGTAGCTGATAGGGAACTGGTAATAAGCGTCCGCCTCGTTAATCCAGCGCCAGGTTCTCCTCAGGATTCTGTTATGCAATATGTTTACCAGGCGCTGATTCTGCCTGATAAATTCCCCCCGATTGATAGCTGGCGTATCGAAACGCTGGCTGGCAAACTGCTTAATGCCCAGCAGCTACCAGCCACTATTCCTTATGAAAAGGCCGTCGGGGTAGATGTAAATTGGGCCGCATTAGCCGAGGCTGGTGTTGTTGCCAAGCCAGTAATTGTTAACGGCCAGGATAAGCTGCTAGTTGTTATCAAGCGCGGCCCTGTGCCTGCAACGGGTTACGGCATTGAGCTGCAGTCTTTAGCAATGAATAGCTGGGGCTCTATCACTGCCCAGGTGGAGTATACTAAGCCAGCAACTGGTTCCTATCAGGCACCAGTTATCAGGTATCCGTACCAAGCAGTGTATGTGGACCCCATTTACATTGGCCACGAGTTCAAGGTTGCTGTAGTCAATAAGACCTGGGATCAGTTAGTAGTAGTACCTAAAAACCTGAAGGCCACTATTGCTCGTAGCAAGCGGGGCGTACTTGTTGGCTACGGGCGCGATCTACTACATGATCCAGGCGTTTGGGCCGATAGGCTGCTCCTGGTTGCTATGCGTGGGTACTGTCCTACCGGAGGCTATAGCATAACTATTGATTCACTGCTGCGCCATGATGATAATCTGGTTTATGTGAGGGTAAGCGAGCAAGATCCAGCTCCCGATTCCATGGTTACGATGGCAATAACTTATCCCTATCACATTGTGGAAATTCCAGCCGAGTTAGCATCATATAGTTTTCAACTACTGGAGAAGTAGTATTACCAGCCACACGCGTGCGAGCAGGGCCACGACCTTTGTCAGGAGGTCTCGCGGACGTGCCTAGGCAGGTTAAAGAGGGGCTGCGGGGTGTTAACAGCTAGTACCCCGCAGCCCTTTGCGTTTAGGGTTTAGCCAAGCATCTTGGCCATGTCGGTGGCAGCGTCATCAATCAGTTGTAGGTTAAAGTACTTCTGGAGCACGTCGAGCACCCCTGGCGTAATGAACTCGGGAGCCACCGGACCGATATGGATATTCTGTATCCCTAAGCTGAATAAGCCCAGTAAGATGGCAACCGCTTTCTGCTCGAACCATGAGAGGACGATGGAGAGCGGTAACTCATTGACGCTGCACTCAAAGGCCTCTGCTAGGGCTAGCGCGATTTTCACAGCAGAAATAGAGTTATTGCATTGGCCCAAGTCAATGTAACGCGGAATCTGCGTGCCAGGCACAGTGCCAAAATCAACATCGTTAAAGCGGAACTTACCGCAAGAAGTGGTAAGGATCACACAGTCTTTTGGCAATGAAGTGGCTAGCTCGCGGTAGTAGTTGCCGCCTTTACCAGGCCGGTCACAACCAGCAATAGTGAAGAAATGGCGGATCTTCCCTTCCTTAACAGCAGCAATGATCTCTGGGGCGATGCTGAGCACGGTGCTATGATGGAAGCCTGTCTGCAAAGTAGCATCCGACTCAATATTTACGGCTGGCAGAGCTAAAGCCTTGTCGATGAGCGGGCTAAAGTCATCATTCTCGATTTTTTGTAC
>ENA-UOOI01002470-UOOI01002470.1-fermentation-metagenome-genome-assembly--contig:-NODE-2470-length-15994-cov-3.952005_pt1 | contig 15994 bp, 17 predicted proteins | sample MGYA00245779_ERZ724027 | MGnify/ENA primary metagenome ERZ724027 (study PRJEB28704, sample SAMN03018318) | fermentation metagenome | biome: anthropogenic terrestrial biome; feature: soil; material...
CAAACACGAAAAAGCGTGATGAGTTTAACCGTATGATAGATGAATGCATGGCGGGTAACATTGACATGATTATTACCAAGTCCATCAGCCGATTTGCTCGAAATACCTTGGATTGCCTTAAGTATATACGTGACCTAAAAGCAAAGAATATTCCTGTATATTTTGAAAAAGAGAACATTGAAAACGGCTAAAGTCCTTATAAATCAAGGGTTTTAGCCGTTTTACTATGCTGATTTGTCGCTTGTTTGTCGCTTAAATCTACAAACAGATACTAAAAGATACTCGGAAATATTCACAGAATGTCTATTGAGAAACAGGCGGTGGGTGTGCTATAATATTATATGGATTATTATGTCCAGCGATATTATCTGATAGGAGATACAGGAGATGAAGCCAGTATTAACAATAGACGCACTCATAGACAGCGCAAGACGCTTTTGTGAAATCGAAAGCAGAGAAAACCACGTTGAATTGATAGGGGTAACGGACGGAAAAGCGGTTGGCACTTATGTTGAGCATAAATTTCAGCATTTTCTTCAATCACAATATCGCGTTGAGATAGGAAGCAGCGCAAAGGGGATTGATTTACCCGGCGATGAAATACAGACTGATATTAAGGTTACATCAATCACACAGCCGCAATCAAGTTGCCCGTTTAGAAATGCTCGTCAGAAGATTTTTGGATTAGGGTATAACCTTTTAGTCTTTGTCTATGACAAGCAGGATACTAACAATTCTTGCACACTTCACTTTACGCATTGCACATTCATAGACAAGGAAAGGACAGCCGATTTTACCATTACAAGACGTTTACGTGAAATGGTTGAGGACGACGCAAACAAAGAGGATATTATAGGGTTCTTGCAGGATAAGAATGTTCCGGGCGATGAAATTGTTTATAATGACCTTGCTGATGAAATTCTTGATTATATGCCGGAACAAGGCTATTTGACGATTAGCAATGCTCTGCAATGGCGGTTGCAGTATGCAAGAGTAATAGCATTAGATAACCGGGTTGACGGTGTTGTCAATTATGAGTGGTAAGCGTGAATATGGCGATTACCAAACCCCGGTTGATTTTGCAGAAAGGGTTTGTAATTATCTGAAAGAATACCGCCATATCAAACCCTCTGCTGTGGTGGAACCAACTTGCGGTTTGGGCAGCTTTCTAAAAAGTAGCCTGATTTTTGATGCCGGGGAATATTATGGAATTGAAATTAATCCGGATTATTGTGTTAAATGTCAGGCGACTATAAACGATGAACGGGTAAAGATTATAAATTCTGATTTCTTTGCTTTTCCGTCAAAGGCACTCATAAAAGACAAGAAAGAAATCTTGGTAATAGGAAATCCGCCGTGGGTGACAAATAGCACATTATCCGCCCTTGGTTCAGATAACTTGCCTATAAAGGCAAACTTCAAAGGGTTGAAAGGGATAGACGCTATTACAGGAGCAAGCAATTTTGATATATGTGAATATATCATCTTGCAGTTGATTAACGAATACAGAGATACTGATACAGTTATTTCTATGCTTTGCAAAACATCTGTTGCAAGGAATGTTTTCAAGGAATTAAAGAGAAATTATGTTCCTTTTTCTGCTTGCGATATATTAGAATTTGATGCTTCTAAAGTTTTTGGCATTAGTGCAAGTGCTTGTGTTTTGATTATACAGCTTTCAGCTACGCAAAGTTCAAGCGATTTTTGCAATGTCTATGATTTTGATACCCCGGAAACTGTAAAATCACAGTTTGGATATTCAAACGGTCAGTTTTATAGCAATTTAGACACAGACACAGAAAACTTTGACGGGCGTTGTTGCTTTGAATGGCGTCAAGGGGTAAAACATGACTGTTCAAAGGTAATGGAATTAACTTTGAAAAATGGAATGCTGCAAAATGGACAACGGGAAACAGTCCATATTGAAGATGATATTGTTTTCCCGCTGATAAAAAGTAGTATGTTCAAGGAACCTGTCATTCACAGCTTTTCAAAATTCGTTATTGTTACGCAAAAGAAAGCCCGTGAAGAAACACATCATCTTGAAGCAGAGGTTCCTAAAACGTGGGAATATCTCAATGAAAACATAGAACTTTTTGAAAACAGAAAAAGCTCTATATATCGCGGCGCACCCGCCTTTTCAATGTTTGGTGTCGGTGATTATTCATACTCTAAATATAAAGTGGGTGTTAGTGGATTTTATAAGCAGCCGTTGTTTTCGGTTCTGTATTCGGACGATGAAAAGCCCGTTATGACAGATGATACAAGCTATTTCATATGCTTTGATAACTATGATATGGCCTATGTTGCAATGTTGCTTCTCAATTCAAAAAAGGTTCAGGATTTTTTGACAAGTATTGCTTTTTTGGATGCAAAACGCCCATATACTAAAAAGGTGCTTGAAAGAATTGACTTTGAAAAAATAGTTGAAAGTCTATCAATAGATGATTTGACAGAAACAGAACAAAGTTTGAACTTAACGTATTACATTACCGTGCCTATGTATGATGCCTTTAAGGGTCTTTTAGAAGTAGGTCAAATGCGCTTTGCGTGATAGCGATAGGCGGGGCTATATGCTCCGCCCTTGCTTTATTCCGTCTTGCAGTACAGCACAAGGTCACTTTTGTAGCCCTCAAAAACGTCAATGCGGGTTATGTTGTAGGTCTTGCCCCTGTAAACAATCGTGTTCGCCGTGGTTATGTCGTCCCTGTAGCCGATTTGGAATAAAACCTTTTCTTCCGTCTGTGTCGTTACCCGGTAAATCTCATTTGCGGAAAGCTGACGGAAATACGCCCACACCGTCGCAATCGTGACAAGTTCCTTTTTATGGTTGCCATATTTGTCCGTTGTATAACGGCTTTCCTGTATCTCTATACGCTTGTCTTTCAGCTTCATAGCGGTTCCCCCTTATATCGCTGTAGTATATTCATTGTAATGCTCATATAGCCCCACATAGCAGTCAAGCAAGGCCGCCGTGCCGTCAATACGCTGTTTCGGTGATTGGTTCTTGATGGGAACTATATTGCCGTTCCTGTCCGTCTGAATGCCTGTGTTCGTCAGGCACCACTTCAAGACGGGGTTGTTATTATAAAGGACCTTGTGCGCTTGCAAGTCCGCGCCTAACATCTGCATAGGCAGGGAAAGCGTCTTTGCCCCCTGAATACAACGGACCATGTTGAAACCTTCCATCTGCATTTCTTCCACGAAATAGCGGGCCGAATAGCTATCATAATAAACCCACGCCGGGAACAGTTCATAATTCTGCACCATTTCTTTGAACCATGCTGTGACGTCGAAATAGTTGATTGTATTCCCGCTGCACAAGCGGACAAGGCCCCTGTCATACCACCTGTCATAAGGAATCTTGTCTTGCTTCACGCGCTCTTGCAGGCGGTCCGCAGGTAGCCAAAACATTTCAGAAATATATTTCCGGTCGTCGCCGGGTTTCATGAAAAGCAGGCTTGCAGCGGTCAGGTCTGTTGTAATGGACAGATCAACGCCGCCTATACAGTACGCACCGCGGAACGCTTCAAGGTCAAAGGTCTGTTCATTGTTTATGTCGTCAAAGGAAAGCCATGCGGTTTTTACGGTTTCCCTGACGTTGAATTCCTTGCAGAGAACGCCCGGCAATTCATTTCGGTTGTGCTTTGCCCGTTCCACCTGCAAGCGCAGGTCGTCAAGCTTCTTGATTGTGCCTAACGCCGGGTTAGCTTTTCCCCACGCTGCCGGGTCCGTCCATTCGCTGCGGTCGTCCAGTTCATACAAGATCGGCAGGAAATGTTCGTCAGGCGTCATACCGTCTGCAACCTGCACCGCGTATTCATACATTTCATCAAAGATACATTCCCGGACCGTTCCCGCTGTCGTTATCATCACAAGCAGCGGCGAACGGCGGGCACTCATGCTTTGTTTCATCACTTCATAAAGGTTTCTGTCCCTGACGCCGTGCAGTTCGTCCATAATGACAAAGGAAGCGTTCAGGCCGTCAAGCGTGTCAGAATTCCGGGCAAGCGGCTGAAACTTTGACATTGTAGGTTCATAGTACAAGTCACTTTTCCGCTTTCTGAAATGCTTTGAAAGGGCCGGGGACTGCTTTATCATGTTGTGTGCTTCATCAAATAGCAAACGTGCCTGCGCGTATTTCGTCGCCGTGCTGTACACTTCCGCGCCGCCTTCCCCGTCGCTTGTCAGCATATACAGGGCAAGGCCCGCCAAAAGGGTTGATTTGCCGTTCTTACGGCCTACAAGGAAGAAACTTTCCCTGTACTGCCTGCAACCCGTCTGACGGTCGATAAAGCCGAACAACGCCTGAATAAAGGCTTTCTGAAACAGTTCAAGGCGGACCGGCTGCCCGGCCCATTCACCTTTTGAGTTCTTGCAGAAACGTTCAATGAATTCAATCGGGCGGCTTGCCTTTTCTTCATCGAAATAATATTCCCCGTCAGTTATATTGCAGGCAGCGGCAAGGCGGCTATAAACCGCCCTGACACGCCTTGACGCAATAACTTTTCTGCTTTTCAGTTGTTCGTCATACTCTGCAATATAATTCATTCACATCACCTGTTGAATTCTTCAAGCGGGTCCGCGTCGCCTGCGGCGTTTTCACGCTTTTCCTGTTCTGCACACATCTTCAAATACTGCTTTTGCAACGGCAGGAACGCCCGCATTAAACGGGTGTATTCGTCCGTGTCGGCTGCTTCTTTCGCTTTCTTGATTTCGTCTTGTAAATAGACGATTTCACCGAAAAGGAAATTGATTTCTTCTTGTAATTCCTGATCGTAGCTTTCATTCATGCTGTTCACCTTCTTTCTGTTCCTGCTTTTCAAGCAGGTCAATCAATGCAACCTGCGCCGGAACGTATGCTGCAACGTCCGGGAAAATGTCAACGCCCGAATACTGCATTTCAGAATCAAGTTCCTTGCGCATACGGGTGACGACTTTTGTTAAAGTGACGATTGCCCTTTCTGTTTCAAACTGTGACTTTAATTTCATAGCTGTTTCCCTTTCTGTATAAGATCGCCGTTTTCATCAAAGGACAGGCCCGGCGCAGTTGCCCCGCCGCTGCCGAAATGCTCTTGATTGTGACAGTCAAGGCAAAGGGCTTCAAGGTTGTCCGGGTTCAATGCAATGTCCGGGTCTGTCATGTTTTCCTCGGTCAGATATATCTTGTGATGGGCGATTTCTGCGGGCCTGCCGCAGCGTTCACAGATATAGTTCTTTGAAAGCAGAAACGCCCGTGAAAGCCGTTTCCATGCTTTTGAATGATAGAACGCCGCCTGACCGGGAAAGCTTTCAGGTTTCATTCATTGCCCTTTCTGCGGACAGGGCTTTCAATAGGCAGTCAATAACGCGCTGTACCTTGTCAACGTCGGCGCTTTCGCCGTAGTACCATTGCCAAAGAAGAAAACGCCCGGCAGTCAGGGCAACGGGCGAATAATACCCGTTTTCTGCCCTGTACCCGGTTGTTTCAAAAAGATAGTCCGGGATAGCCTGCACAAGCGCTTCAATCTGCGCGTCGTTGTCTGTTCCGCTTACCCGCAGAATGTCACGGGCTTCATCAAGCGAATACATCACGCCGCGTTCACCTCAACTTTCACAAAGGCGCCGGGAACAATCGGCTTACCGTCTGCAATGCAAAGTGCCCTGTAATCAATCAGGCCGCTTGTGAATCCGCTTTCCCTGCTCATTTCCACGGCGACACCCTGCGGAATGTTTACGCCGTAGTAGTTGAAGTTCCCGAAAAGAATTGTTCCGGTCGGGATATTGTCGTCAATGACGATTTCAAAACCGAACAGACGACGAACACCGCCGCTTTCAGTGTCCGTGAAAATATAGTCACCGTCGCTGTTCTTTAACGGGTAGACACTGCCGAACAGGGTTGCCGTAGACATTGCGAACTTTGCGCCGTTCGCATACCCGGCAGGAAGCAGGGCAACGGCAGCAAGCAGGTTGTCCGCAGTCAGGGCAGTTGTCTTGACGGTGTTCTTTGTGTTCCACGTCACCCCGGTCAGAATTCCGGTCGGCTGTCCCTTTCCGGTTCCGCTTACGATTGCAGCGCCGATTGCGTCAGAAACACAAGCTTTCAGTTCGTCCGTGATATAGCTTTCAAACGCGGAAAGTTCCATGCGCTTGACCGCTGCGGACATGGACAGGATTTTCACCAGTTCGCACCCGCTGAAAGTCACAGACGTTGTTTCTGCCTTCCGACGGTCGATTGCTGCGCCTTCTGTGTGCCACGCTGCCGGGTCGTTCGGCGTTCCCACGGGCACGGCAAGGTTGTTCGGGACCGCGAAAAGGCGGACCACATCAAACAGGCCGTTTGTGTTCCTTGCCTGCTTCACAACTTCATTCAGGGTGTCAGTCGGAATGACCGCTGCGGCATTGGAAAGCGTGTTGAAAGCGTCGGCGCGTTTCTCTGCCTGCGCAGCTTCAAACGCCCGGCTTTCGGCGTCGGTCAGATCCTTGCCTAACATACGCTTGAAAAATGCGCTGCGGTATTCAGGAACGGCGTGTGTGTCGTTCACAGTTGTCTTGTTCTCAAGGTTTGCAGTAATAGGATTAAACATAGTTCCTTCCTTTCCGGCGTCGTTTCGCGCCTGTACGTTGGTTTGTTTATAAGCTGCATAGTTTACGATTGAGATTTCATAAACCTTGCTTATCTGTGTAATGGTCCGCGCCTGTGTCTGTTCGTCGAAACTGTAATTTCCGACGTCAAACGCAAATGACATCTGTGACAGGTCCCCGCGCTTCACGGCTTCATAAACCGCCCGCGCCTGTTCGGTGTCCGGCAGTTCTGCCCGCATTTCAAGGCCGTGTTCTGTGACTGTCAGGGCAAGGGTTTTCGGGGACCTTGCAAGCGGAATTCCTGCGCCGTCATGGTTTACAAGCAGCGCAACGTCAGAAAGATCAACGCCGTCAAGTGCTGCCGGGTCAATCCTTTCCGTGACGTTTCCGATTTGCGCGGGCTGATTGAAAACAACTGCCGTTCCTTCAAGAACAAGCGGCGTTTCCGCGGCCCTGACTTCAATCTGTCTTGTCTGTTTCTTCATGCTGTGTTCCCTCACTTTCTAACTGGTATTCGTCCGCCCTTTCTGCGGACACATAATTGAGTGACTGCAACCGCCTGTCACCGTCGTCAACGGGCGGCAGGGCAAGCAGGTGACGCGCTTCATTGATCGTTATGACGCCGAGCGGCGCCGCTTCATGCAAAAGCTTGATTTTCGTGTCTGCGGTTGAAAATTCCATGCGTTCAGGCGTGAAAACGACGTCCGCGGCGCATTTCAGGGCAAATTCCCCGGAAAGCTGCATTGCAAACGGTTCAATAACACTTTCATAGAAAGCGCTGAATTCGTTTTCCGAATAGGTCCCGTTGATGATTGCAGCATTGACGCCTAAATAGTCATGAATCTGCTTGTTCACGCTGTCGATTTGCTCTTGCGGTACGTTGTACGGCGTCACATTCGCGGGCACAAAGTCAAAACGTTGGTCCGTCGCTGCAATACCGCCGTTGTTCTCCGGGTTGAAATAGTCGGCAACGAACTTGTCCTTTTCTGCCTTTACCTGCGCCGGGTTCACAAGGCTTGTGAACTTCAAAACGCCGCGAATACTTGTGCCGTTCTTCACACTTGCTGAAACGCCCTGTGAAAGCGTCTGCGCAGTGTCAAGCAGCGGGAAAAGTGGCGCGTTCGTGTCGCCTGCAAGGTCGTTTGTCAGGAAATGCCGCCGCAGGTGTATGACGTCCGAATAAAGGAACGTCACCTGCCTGCCGTCCGTGAACAGGCAGTCAAGATAAATTGCACCGTCCGGGCCTGTCTTGAATTCCACGGACGCGGGTGTGATCGGATAGACGGCAGAAACCGTTCCGGCGTCGTCCCGGTCAAGCAGCAAGAAAGCGTTGTTGTTCGTGAAATAGGCCGCTGCCGTCTTGTAAAGCAGATCAAACGCCGACATATAGGCGTTAGGACGGCGGGAAAGCAGCGTTTCAAGCCCCGTGTCCTTGCTGTGTGCTTGCAGCTTTGCCGCCTGACGGCTGATTGCGTCAACCGCGGAACAGAAAGCCGCGTTTCCGTAGGCGGTCCCGGAAAATGACGTAAATTCATTGTCAAGTTCAAGGACCGCTTGCGACTGTGACGGCTTTTTGCGCCGCCACAGCTTTGAAAAAATGCTCATGCGTTGTTTCTCCTTCCTGCCCTTTTGTCAGGGCCAAAAATGAAAAATTTCCGTTCAGAGGAAAAGAAAACTCCTGCGCCGGTGTCCGGGCGACTGCCTGAAAAGCGTGTGCCGGGGGGCTTTCCTTGCAAGGTGTGACGATGGTTGACGATGAAATACAACCCTTCTCACGGAAAAGTTGATTTTCATTTTTTCGATTTAAAGAATTGAGCGTCAACCGTCGTCACACTGCACGCTTTCACCCGGCCTGATAGCCGTCAAACGGTGACGGACCGACAAGCGGCGTGAACTGTTCAGGCGTCAGGCGCAGGCCGAAAACATAGGCCCCGTCGCGCTTCTTGTGCGTCTTGAATCCCGCTGCCGTCAGGGTTGCTTTGAAGTCTGCAAGGCTGCGGCAGTAGTCACCCACACGCGCACAATAGGCCCTGTATTCTTCATAAAGCGGCCCGGACTTCTGAACATAGTCCGTTCCTATTTCGCAGCAATCCGTCATGAAGTTGTTGAACCAGTCGTTTTCACTTCTGTATTCTTCAATAGCGTCCTGCACGGCCTGCGGCTGCTTGATAATGAAGTCTTGTGCAATCAGCTTCTTTGCCCCGTCAATGCACCATTGCAGGACCGCGCCGCCGCAATGCCCAAACAGGTATTGCGCATAGTTCTTGATTTCACCTTTCATTCCGCGGAACTTTGCATTGAACGGAATGACAACAAGACGGTCCCACGTTCCTTGATCGTTCGTTCCGACTTTCGGCAGGTGATTTGTGTACAGGACCGTTGTGTGCGACGGGATAAAGTCGAATGGCGCCTTGAATTTCTTTTCTGCCTTGATCGGGTCCGTACTGCACAACTTCTTAACAACGGCAGTGTCAAGGCGCATACCTTCTTCAAGTTCTGCCGCAATGATTAACCGCTTGCCGCGCAGTTCTGCAAATTCAGGTGACTTGTTTTTCCTGCAATTCACGGTCAGGGTTTCCGCAGACAACATTCCTGCATAGTCGCCTAATACAAGGAACTGCGTGTTGTAGTAGGTACTTTTCCCGTTTCCACCCCCGCCGTGTGCAAGCTGCAAGTTCTCAATCTTGACTTCACCTATCAGGCCCATGCCTGCGCACAACTGGTTATACTCTGCAAGGGCCTTGTCCCCGCTTGTCACGCGGTCCACAAAGTCAAGCCACATTTGCATATTGTCCGTAGACGGGGAAACCGAGGTCATCTTTGTGCAGTAATCGTTCGCGTCGTGCGGCTTCATTTCCCCGGTCCGCAGGTCAACCGTTCCGTCCGGCGTGTTCAGCAAATACGGGTTCTTGTCAAGTTCGGAAACGGCAATCTGAACTTTCGGCCTGACTTCCGTCAAGGTGGCTTTTATCTTGTCCGACTTGCGCCGGGACAAAACGAACTTGTGCCATTTCTCTTGAACAGACAGGTTTGCTTTTGCTGCCTTTTCCGCGTCCTTGTCACCGCTTTCAACCGCGGCGTTGTATTCCTGCTGCGCCTGAATAAGTCGCTGTCGTGCGTTCTTCAACTGCCGTTCCGTCAAAAGCTGTGAAAGGGCCTGCGCTTCAAGATCGTTTTCAACCCACTTTTTCCCGTCATAGACAAGAAATTCCGTTGCGGCAGAATAGCGCACAATGTCGCCATAGACAGAAACGAAAATATTTGCCTGTCCTACGTCTGTGTAGTCAGTCGGTTCAAGATCATCTTCAAATTCTTGCGTCGCGTATTCGTTCGGGTCCATATAGCCCGGCGCCGTGCTTACGGTGTCCGTGTAGAACTTGCAGGCGTCGCGCCATATCGCTTTTATTTCGTCGTCCGGTTTCGGCTGCTCACACTGCGCGACACGTTGCATGAACAGATCATGCGCCTTGTCAGAAATGCCGTATTTCTTCAAAACAGTGTTTGCGAAACTTAAAAGCGTGCCGTGTCGGTTGCCTATCTGAATAAGTTCCCCGAATTTCGGGCGGTCCTTGTTCTGCTTTGCCTGTGCTGCCTTGTGTGCTGCCGCCTGCGCCTGCATGAATTCGTCAATACAGTGTTCGCCGGGGTAGTATGTCGCCGTTGCGTTCTCAATGCCGAACAGGAAATGCGCAGCGTCAAGGGCCTTTTCATCAAAGGCCGGGAAATACGCCTGCACGTCGGTTTTAAGGTCCGTCCATTTCTGAAAGTCGGTCACGGTGTCCCGCAGCGGGAAATAATAGTGATATTTCGGGCGGGCAGCTTTGCCGTTCTTCTCTTTCATGTTGTTCCTTGACGGGACCGCATAAAAGCACACGTCCGGGAAAGCTGCCTGAATGTCGTCCGGCCTTTTCCATTCGTCAGGCGGCAGGTCGGGCAATAATGGGTTGTGTTCGTCGTTGTCACAATCCATGTTGATATTGTCCGCGCTCAAAAAGTCTTTCTTTGCCCTGTGACGGCAGACACGGTTCCCACTTTGTGTCGTCGCGTCGTTATAGTCGGCGCTTACGTTGTCGAACTGCGCGACTTGTGCAAGATCATCTGCCGTCTTGATCGTCAGCGCGTGCGGGTAGCCTGTGTTCTTTGCGTTCCCGCGGCAGTCGGCAAAGTAAAGCGTCATTTCTTTATTTCCTTTCTGCGTCATACGCTTCACCCCCTGTGTTCAGATAGCTTTCAAAAGCCTGCCGCGTTATATAGCAGCGGTTCCCCACCTGAATGACAGGAAAGGCGCCGCGCTTCACAAGGGTTCTGATTGCGTATTCCGGGAAATTGAAAGCTTTTGAAGTCTGACGAATTGTCATTGTTTCTGTTTCGTTCATCATGCGTTCACCTTCCTTTCAGGCATTAAAAAACCGGCTTGCCGTATTTCGGCGCCGGTGTAGTGTCAATTATTATGTCTGCTCTGCCGTGTGTCCGTATCTGTTCCACGGCGTTGAAAGCTGTCAGGTCCTTTTTTCCGTAGGCGTTCACCCTGTCAAGCTTTTCTTCATGATGTTTCAAACGGCGGTTTTCCCGCTGCCTTGTTCGGTTCTTCAAACTTCCTGCCCCCCTTAAAAATGGTTAGACTTACCCCTTGAAACCCGTCCCTGTATCACACCATTCAGGAACGGGACCGGGAAACGGCTTTTGCCGACGTCCGGAAATTAGTTTCGTTTTTATTGTTTGTAAGCCTTGCAAATTCGTTACACTTGTTCTATAATCACATTATAAACAAGTGCGCTTGAAAGTCAAGCACACCGAATGTTACTTAACAATGTTCAAGTAAAACGAATTTTAAGGGGTGATATTAAATGTCAAATACAAGGACAGGCGATAAAACGGACCTGTACAATTCCAACTTTGCCGCAACGCTGCGCGACTTAATGGAAAAGAACGGGACCACACAAAAGGAACTTGCAAAGTTCGTTGAAGTACGTCCGCAGACGATTTCACTATACTGCACGGGCGAAACGCAACCCACGGTTGACAAAGCGCTGCGAATTGCTGAATTCTTTCATGTTTCCGTTGATTATCTTATGACGGGCAACATTCTTGAAGATATTCCGGCGCGTGAAATGTTGGGACTTTCACAAGAAACGATTGAGTGCTTGAAGCTTGTGAAAGACGGCTATTTTGAAGATAGTCCGTATATTCTGCCATTGATCGACGCTTTATTAAGAAATAAAGACTTTTATCAGACCATGGACAAGGCCGCGAAGTTCAAGGCCGCTGCCGCAGGGCAGGACGACGAACACGCGCAGTTCTATGAATGGAAAGCGGCGCAGGTCCTTCAAGATTTTCTTCTTGAATTCCTTGCGCATAATTTCAATATTATTAATCAATGAAAGGGGTGTTTCTATGGCAAGTATCAGGAAACGCGGCGACTCTTTCACAATAACCGCTTACATGGGTTATGACGAAAAGGGCCGTCAGATCAAGAAAACAACGACGTATCACCCGCCCGAAGGGGTGACGCCCGGCAAGGCAGAAAAGCTTGCAAAAGCGTATGCCGCAACATGGGAAGATAAGGTCAAGGGTTACACCGCACTTGACGAAAACAGGACGCTTTCAGAACTTGCGGACTGGTATTATAAAACAGTTGCGCCGTCCGTGTTAAAGCCTAAAACGCTGCAAGGGTATCAAAAAACCATTCAGGACCATGTTTTGCCAACGCTGGGACGGGAAAAGCTGAAAAACATCACGCCGCCCATGCTTGACAGTCTGTTTGCAGATTTGCAGACGGGCGGCAACATGGAAACGCATTTCAAGTTGAAAGACAAGGCGCTGTTCGACGGAATCACGCGGGACGCTTTAGCAGCAAAAGCCGGGGTCAGTCGGTCCGCAATTTATGACTGCTTGCAGGGGCAGACAATACGGCAGGGGAACGCAGAAAAGATCGCCGCCGCCCTTGATTTACCGCTGAACAAGGTATTTGACGAAGTAATGGAAAACAAAGGGCTTTCCGGCGCGTCGGTGAATAAGATCAAGTTGAACTTGTCTGCAATCTTCACGGCAGCGGTGAAAAAAGAGATCATGCGCCGGAACCCGTGCAAGCTTGCAACACCGCCGAAAGTAGACACGAAGCAAGCGGAATATATGACCGAAGATGATTGCCGGGTCCTTTTGAATTATCTGCATGAACAGCCGGACTTTCAGTTTGAAGTCATTATAAACATGCTGCTTGCAACGGGTATTCGCTGCGGCGAACTTTGCGCCCTGCATTGGGACAACGTAGACTTGAAAACCGGAATTGTATATATTCGTCATACCCTTGTCAGACTGAACGGCGAATATACACGAACGGAACCGAAAACAAGTGGCAGCGTTCGTTATATCATTCTACCGGACTACATCATTGAACTGCTGAAAAAGCACAAGCAAGAACAGCACAAGGCGTTGTTCAAGGCGGGCGGCAGTCGGGAAGCAAAGGAAGCTGTTTTCACGAACAGGTCCGGCAATTACCTGATAAGCGGTTCCCTGAATAAGTGGCTGCATGAAGCTTGTAAGGCTTGCGGACTTTCAGAAACAATTCACATTCACACGCTGCGGCACACATACACAAGTCTATTGATTAACAATGATATAACCGCAAAGGTCATTGCCGACAGGTTAGGACATAGCACCGTGAAAACCACGCTTGACGAATACAGCCACGTTTTCAAGGAAAGCAGGGTCAAGGCAATGCAGGCAATCAATATGTCATTGTTTGAGAACAAGGCCGCGCAGGGGTGACAAGGACAAAAAAAGACCGCCGTGACGCGGTTATTATTTGTCGCTTATTTGTCGCTTAAACCTATTAAAAGACGCTTATTTTTATTCGACGATATTCAATTCTATCAAGCCGAAAAGCGCGAGAAACCGCACAAAATAAGGCTTTCTTAAACATTTCTAAACAATACACAATTCTATATATACTCTGAGAAAGAAAATATTAATACAATGGATGCTAAAGGTGAGGTGCTCCTTACCATTATGGCATCCTTAGCACAACAGGAAAGCCAGTCACTTTCACAGAATGTTAAGCTTGGTCTTCAGTACAGATACCAACAAGGCAAAGTACAAGTCAACCATAACCGATTTCTTGGATATACAAAGGACGAGGATGGAAATCTTATTATTGAGCCGAAAGGTGCTAAGGTTGTAAAGCGAATTTTCAGAGAGTACCTTGAGGGCGAGAGCCTTGCTGGTATTTGTAAGGGTCTGATGAAAGATGGCATTTACACAGCGGCGGGCAATCCGAAATGGAGACCGGAAACAGTACAAAAGATACTGCAGAACGAAAAGTACATGGGAGATGCACTGTTACAGAAAACCTATACGGTGGATTTCTTAACAAAAAAGCGTGTTAAGAATGAAGGCATCGTTCCCCAGTATTATGTCGAGAATAATCACGAGGCTATCATTCCAAGGGAACTATACCTGCAGGTACAAGAAGAAATGAAACGCAGAAGTCTTTTGTTTAAAGGCAAAGACGGAAAGAGAAGGATATATAGTAGTAAGTATGCCTTATCCTCCATCACCTTTTGCAGTGATTGCGGAGACATATATAGGCGGACTTATTGGAACAACCGTGGCAAGAAGTCTACTGTATGGAGATGCGTTACACGATTGGAAGAGGGACCTAAAGGTTGCACATCAAGGACAATTTCGGAGGAAGACCTCCATGCCGCAGTAGCAGAGGCATTTAACCAGGTTCTTGGCGGTGGCGAATCGATGATTGCGATTTTGCGGGAGAATATAGAATCTGTGGTCTGCGAGAGCAATGAACAGGCCATTGCCAACATTGACAAGCAAATGGAAGAGAAACAGATGGAACTCATCAGCTATGCTAATTCCGGCAAGGACTATGAAAAACTTGCTGATGAAATACAGGCTCTTAGCGAAAGAAAGCAAGCCATCCTTACGGCGGAGGCGGAAAGCCAAGGCGAAAAAGACCGAATAATAGAGATGATGGATTTTATAGAAAACCACGCTGACCAGAGCCTTGATTACGATGAAGAGTTGGTAAGACTCTTAGTTGAGAAGTTAACTGTATTTGAAAGCAACGTGGTAGTGAGGTTTAAGTCGGGAATTGAAGTAGAAATCTGATTGAAACTAAAAAATGCGGCACACCCTTTGAACAATAAATGCTTTGAGGGTGTGCTTTTTGTCTGTAACTTTTTTATGAATTTTAATTAATACATATTGACAACTATCGATATGCTTGATATTATTATTTTAGGATATTGAGAACCTTCGATGTCATTGATACATATAAATATATAGGGAGGTAATTTTATGGAGCGATCATATGCTGAATATGTACCTGCAATTAAGGCGATGTCAGATGAAACGCGGTTAAAGATTATTGATATGCTATCATGTGGAGAAATGTGCGCATGTGATATATTGGAAGAATTCAGTATTTCTCAATCCACTCTTAGTTATCATATGAAAATTTTAACAGAAAGCGGACTTGTAAATGGAGTACGCGACGGGGCATGGATGAGGTATACGCTAAACAAGGAAAAAACAAATGATGTCATATCTTTTTTTACTGGCATAACTTCCGAGGAAGAAGATTGTATTTGCAAAAAGTGTAATAATAAAAAATCTGATAATCAATGTTGTTAAGGAGGTATTTGGCTTTAAGAATATTAAGTTCACACCGAAGCAACAAAGTAACGAAAAGTAAAAAAAGTTTAATGGCCTATATTGGCATTTGAGGAGATATTATTATGAGCAATGAAAAAACACAAGGCATTAGTTTCTTTGAGAAGTATCTTACAATTTGGGTCTTACTATGTATGGCTGTGGGAATTTTAATTGGCAAGTTTTTACCGGGGGTTCGTTCGATTTTAGAAAGTATGCAAATAGGTGGTCAGAACATTCCTCTTGCAATACTTATGTGGATTATGATTTATCCAATGATGTTAAAAGTTGATTTTAAGTCTGTAAAAAATGTAGGAAAGAATCCGCAAGGTGTCATCATATCTACCCTTGCAAGTTGGGGTATTAAGCCCTTTCTGATGTTTGGATTGGCTACGGTATTTTTTCAGTATATATTTAGTTCCATCATTCCGGCAAATTTAGCAACAGATTTTGTAACGGGAGCCGTGTTGTTAGGAGCAGCGCCTTGTACCGCTATGGTGTTTGTTTGGAGTACTTTGACAAAAGGCAATCCCGCACAAACGCTCGTTCAGGTTTCTGTCAATGATTTGCTTATTTTAGTATTGTTTGTACCAATCGTTCAGTTGTTGCTTGGCATTAATAATGTGGTGCTACCAATTGGTATCCTTATTATGTCAATCGTCTTGTTTGTGGTAATACCTTTGGTCGCAGGTGTTCTGTCTCGAGTTTTAATTACAAAGCATAAGGGTGAAGATTATTTCAATAAAAAGTTTGTGACTAAGTT
>ENA-UOOI01002471-UOOI01002471.1-fermentation-metagenome-genome-assembly--contig:-NODE-2471-length-15988-cov-3.093077_pt1 | contig 15988 bp, 14 predicted proteins | sample MGYA00245779_ERZ724027 | MGnify/ENA primary metagenome ERZ724027 (study PRJEB28704, sample SAMN03018318) | fermentation metagenome | biome: anthropogenic terrestrial biome; feature: soil; material...
TCCCTCTACCTTTACGAGGATGTCGTCGTCGCCGGTTTCAGGTATCGGGAACTCTTTTACTTCGAAATGCCTTTTTGCCGTGAGCATTGCCACGCGCGCCATGCCTGGTTTTTCCGCCGGCGCATCCATATTTGTCAATACGGAACGGACAATGTCAGCGATTTGGTTAGTATCTATGTCCATTACAATCCGCCTCCTGTTATATTAAACAATTCTAAACGAATCCACCATAGTGCATCTCCTGCGGCGCGTAAAGCTCTTTGCCGACGTAAGCCCTTCGCCCGTCGGTCCCGCAATGGTAAACGTGCAGTGGCCTTCGCCGCCGACGCCTATGCCGGCGTATGACGGAGCGTTCTTTACGAAGATTGTCGTTTCTACCGCCTTGGCGAACTTTGTAAGGTTATCTATATTCTTCGAATGCATATGTGCCGTATGCCTGTTGCCGTGTTCGGCTTTAACAGCCATTGCTATAGCCGTGTCAATATCGGGGACCCTTACTATGGCAAGGATAGGCATCATAAGCTCCAGCTGGACGAACGGATCCATTTCTTCGGCTTCACAGATTACACAGCGGATATCGTCGCCGACTTCCACGCCTATCTGCTTTAAAAACAGTTTGGCATCTTTTCCGACCCATTTTTTATTTATGGCCTTTTTGCCGCCCTTATCTATAAGTACAATCTTTTCGAGCTGATGCATTTGCTCCCTTGTGATTAAATACGCTCCGTTCTGCTGCATTACGTATATAAGCTCATCGGCTATGGGCTGAAGCGCAAAGACTTCCTTTTCGGCTATGCACGGCAAATTATTATCAAAACAGCAGCCGTCAATAATATCTTTGCCGGCCTTCTTTATGTCGGCCGTTTCGTCAACAATAACCGGCGGGTTCCCCGCGCCTGCGCCGATGGCCTTTTTGCCGGAAGAAAGCATGGCTTTTACCACGCCTGGCCCGCCTGTGCAGCAGAGCATTTTTACATAAGGATGCTTTACCATTATGTCAGATGTCTCCATCGTCGGCTTTGCAACCGCCACGGCCATATTAAGAGGGCCGCCCGCGGCTTTTGCCGCGCGGTTAATAAGGTCGACGGCGTAAAGTGAAGTCTTTATCGCACCTGGGTGGGCGTTGAAAACCACCGTGTTGCCGCCGGCTATCATGCCTATGGAATTGCACAGGATAGTTTCGCTCGGGTTAGTGCTCGGCGTCAACGCGCCGATGACGCCGTAAGGCGCATGCTCCAAAAGCGTAAGGCCGTTGTCGCCTGAAATGGCCTCCGTTTTAAGGTCTTCCGTACCCGGTGTTTTCTTTGCTACGTAAAGGTGCTTAAGGGTTTTATCCTGCACCCTGCCCATGCCCGTTTCTTCAACGCCGAGCTTTGCCAAAACCGGGGCTTCCTCCGTAATCAGGGCGCGTATGCTGTCAAGGATTTTTTCCCTTTTCTCAAAAGACATGTCGCGCAGTATGAGCTGTGCCTGGTGGGCGGCTTCTATTGCTTCATTCATATCTTCAAAAACGCCGAGATATGTTTTCCCGCCTATAACAACACCGCTGCCGCCGGTGGAAAGGCCGGCTATGACCTGATGGACTATTGTTTCTATTTGTTGTTGAGTAACTTCCATAACCAATAACAGACCTCCTGATCTTAGTTATATTTCTGCCTGAAAACCTTATCGGCGTAATGCGCCAGCGCCGTGTCCTGCGCGCCGGTTCCGCCGCTTACCCCAAAGCCGCCTATAAGGTTCCCCCTGCTGTAAAGCGGTATGCCGCCGCCAAAAATCACTATGCGCCCTTTGTTGGTATTTTGTATCCCGTAAAGGGAGCCGCCCGGCCCTGAAAGGCCGGCAAGGTTTTCCGTAGACATCTTAAGCGAAACGCTTGTATACGCCTTATTTACGGCAATATCGACACTTGCTATGTATGCCCCGCTGTCACGCAGCACGGCTGCCGTGTTGCCGCCGGAATCGCACGCGGCAACGACTACGCGCAGCATATTTTTCCTTGCTTCTTCCATTACCTTGCCGCACAGCCACGCCGCTTTATCTATAAACGGCAAACCGTCCGGCTGCGGCGCGGCATCGGGCGCGCCTTCCGTTTGTACGCCAAACTCCGGCCCCGCTGCCTGCGCCCTGCCTTTTGCGTCCAGCAGGCGCGCAACGGCATAGATAAAATCAGAAACGCGGTTACTCCACATAAGCGCGTCGCGGCTTATGCCGCCTATATCTTTGCTGTTTACAAGCTCCCTCTCGGCACGCCGCGCCACCGCCCTCGCAACGTCGAGCAGCGCGCCTGCCGTACTTACGCCCGCAACCGCGCCGGCGCTTTCAGGGATTGACTTTGTAATCATATCGATGGATTTTTCCATCTCAGCCACTTTATCGCGGCTTGCGAACTTGTGCCCTCCGGCAAGCTCTTGCGAAAAGGAAGCGACGTCTTTCTGAATAGAGCCGATAATCTCGCCGATACCGCGCGGCGCTTTAGTCTTAGCTATGCCCAAAACGGAATTTAATTCCTCGAGCGTGCCCAGCGAAGCAAAAATAGGGCTGCTTTTGGGAATCATTTTGCGCGTCGCCGTGCTTGTAAAACCCGTGTCACCATTTCCGGTATAAAGACTCATTTCAGGACATTCCTTACTACTTTATTTATTCATTTCTGCAAGGATTTTTTTAGTGATTGCGCTTACCAGTTCTTCCTGTGACTTTCCGTCCTGCGAAGGGCACGCCGCCGCGGCTTTGTTGCCAAACGATGCCTTTTGCTCGTCCGTCAGGCAATGGCACTCGCTCGTTCCCCTGTGCGCGCACTTTGCACAGCCAGGATGCCTGCCCGGGACGCCCATCTTTTTACGGACTTCGAGCAGTTTTTCTATTTGGTCGCAGGTAAGTTCCTGGCCGCCGCCAAGCTGCTTTGCAAGGAAGCTTATCTTTGCGAAATATTCGAGCGTTTCCATTTTAAAATACGCATGCAGCAGGTCGTTGCCTACCGACAGCGCGCCATGGTTCTGCAGCAAGACCGCGTCGTGGTTCTGCAGCGCGTCGGAAATGGCATCCGGAATCTCCATCGTCGACGGCGTGCCGTAACGTGTCAACGGAACCGTACCCAAAGAAATGATGGCCTCCGGCATAATGTAGGAGTCAAGGGCAAGCCCTGCCACGGCGTGGGCTGTCGCATACGGCGGGTGCGCGTGTACGACTGAAAAAACGTCGCTGCGCTCTTTGTAGACCCTAAGGTGCATTTTGAACTCCGAAGAAGGCTTGTACTTCGCGTTCGGCTCAAGCATCTTGCCTGTGCCGTCAACCTTCAGGACCATGTCAGGAGTCATAAATCCCTTTGAAACGCCCGTCGGAGTGCAATAAAACTCGTTGTCGTTTACTTTGACAGAAATATTTCCGTCATTAGCCGCAACAAAACCGTTTTGGTAAATTCTGCGCCCGATTTCACAAATTTCTTTTTTTACTTCATAAGCTGATGACATGACTTTAAAATATCTCCTTCACATTTTAATTTTTAATATTGATTTATTTCTGAATTTCTGCTATCATCCTATCATAAATGCTCACAGTTTACCACATTTGGCGCTTATATTGCGAAACTAAAGTTATTTTTTTAATTTATACTCTTAAGTAATCAATATTAATCATATTGGAGGTACAGCGATGCTGGCATATGAACGTAAACAGCAGATAATAGAATTAATGCGTAAAAACAACAGGGTTGTAACGGTCGACTACCTATGCAAGACTTTATTCGCGAGCGGCGCCACCATACGCAGGGACCTGAAAGATTTAGAGGGAAGCAGGCTTATCCACCGTACCCACGGCGGCGCCGTACTCATAGAGGGAGGTTCCACGGAAGACCCTCTGATTTTCCGTGAAAACCAAAACTCCATTAAAAAGCAGGTCATTGCCGACATAGCCCTGAAATATATACAGGACGGCATGATAATTTTTTTAGACTCGAGTACAACGGTTTTCATGCTTGCAAAAAAGCTCGCAAGGTTTAACAACCTGAAAGTCATAACAAACGGGATTAAAACGGCCATGCTGCTGTCAGACTACAAAAATATACAGCTGATGTGCACGGGAGGCATCTTAAGCGACAACTCAAAGTCCCTCGTCGGGCTTTCGGCAAAAGACTTCATAAGCCACTACAACGCCGATGTCGCGTTCATGTCGTGCCGCGGGTTCAGCGTAGACAACGGCGCTTCAGAAGCTTCCGAAACAGAGTACTACGTAAAAACGCAGTTCATCGCAAACAGTAAGAAATCCATACTTATGTGCGACACTTCTAAAATGGGCCTTGACTTTCTGTGCAGGCTCGCGCCGCTCAGCGCTTTTAATGACGTAATCACCGAAAAGAAGGACGTCAACGACCTGTGCAGCCAGTACACCCAGCAGCACAAAAGCCGCGTGTGAAAAGCACCGCCTCCGGCCGTTACACAAGGGGTTCACTTCTTACATTTACACATCCTCGGGGTTAACGTGGGTTTTGTCCGGCGCCGAAGCATAAATAAGCTTATCAACTATCTCTTTTGTATCGCGGGCAATCACAAGTTCTTCGTTAGTATTTATAACATATACCGCAACAGCCGAGCCATCGGTAGAAATCCTGCCTTCGTTGCCGTGGATAAGCCGGTTATTTGCGGCCGCGTCAATCTTTACCCCTAAGTACTTAAAGTACTGGCAGGCATCATAGCGTATGCCCGGCTGGTTTTCGCCTAACCCCGCCGTAAACGCTATGCAGTCTACGCCGTTCATTGCCGTGACATACGAGCCGATGAACTTTGCTATCTGGTAACCAAGCATGCTGTGAGCGAGAATGGCCCTCGGGTCGCCCTCAATTTCGGCTTTCGTGACGTCGCGGTCGTCGCTGTAGCCTGAAATGCCGAGCATGCCCGATTCCTTATTTAATATGTCGTTCATCTGCTTAGGCGTAAGGTTTTCCTTTTCCATGATAAAAGTAACGACCGACGGGTCCAGCGTACCGCTGCGCGTACCCATCATAAACCCGTCAAGCGGCGTCAGCCCCATGCTCGTGTCTACTACTTTTCCGTTTTGTATGGCTGCTATGGACGAGCCGTTGCCTATGTGGCACGTAATTATTTTCATTTCCTCAAGCGTCCTGTGCATAAGGTGGGCGCAGTGGCTGCTTACGTACCGGTGCGACGTGCCGTGGAAGCCGTACCGGCGGATGTGATATTTTTCATAGTATTTGTACGGTATTGCGTACATATAAGCCTTTTGCGGCATAGTCGAGTGAAAAGACGTGTCAAAAACCGCACATTCGGGCTTTTCTTTTCCGAACGCCTTGCGGCACGCGCGGATTGTTTCCACCTCAGGGCCGTTATGAAGCGGCGCCAGCGGAATAAGGCTTGCTATGCCGTCAATTATTTCATCATTAACCAATACCGACTTATTAAAAAGGGAACCTCCCTGCGCAATGCGGTGCCCTACGGCGGTAATTTCCGACGGGTCCGAGATTACGCCGACGTTTTTATCCGTAAGCGCTTCCGTTATCAGCCTGAAAGCTTCGACATGGTCCTTAATGGCGACTTCAACCTGCTTTTTTCTGCCGTCGCTTGTTTCATGTTTAAAAAAGCCGTTGGCCCCTATGCGGTCACAAAGGCCTTTGGCAATCATTTTTTCGGTACCCATATCTATGAGCTGATATTTCACCGACGAGCTTCCCGCGTTAATGACTAAAATCTTCATATTTTCTCCTTTTAAAAAGGCGCCCGCAATATACTTTTTAATTTCTTCCAATCAAAAACAATCATGATTAATCCGATATATAAAGGCATAGCGCGCAAGTGCTGCAGGCGTATAAAATTTAAGGCTATTTTATCAGGAAAAGCGCCCTGCTTCCACAAATGGCGGCAAGATTGATGAAACAAAGCCGCCTTTTTAAATTGCACTCTTAAATAATCAGTTTCAGTCACCATTAACAATTTTTTATACCATAAAATGTTAAATGCTCAGTTTGTGCAGAAATTGCCGCACACGCCGTCCGCCGTACAGCCGCCCCTTAAAATACAAGGCGCCCGCATGGCGCGGGCGTAGGTGCTCTGCCAATAAAAAATCCCGCCGCCCACGATGCAAAAGTCTGCGCATCGGGGCGGCAGGAATAAGGTACCGGCATAAAGATATGTAATTTATGGTTTTATCTGCAGATTGTCTAATCGCCTTTAAGCGTTTCGTCATTGTTAACCCAGTCCGAAACGTTCACCACATTATATTCGGTCCGGTTTTCACGTATGACTACCCTTAGTATGCCCGCGTTTATAATCAGCCTTTCACATATTGAACACGGCGCGGCATGTTCAACATACTCCCCCGTCTGCGCGTCCTTGCCCACAAGGTAAAGCGTAGCTCCGAGCATTTCGCGGCGCGAAGCGCTTATAATAGCGTTCATCTCAGCGTGTACCGAACGGCACAGCTCGTAACGCTCGCCGTGGGCAATACCCATGGTATTGCGCCTGCAGGTGCCTATGTCTATACAGTTTTTCCTGCCGCGCGGCGCACCGGAGTATCCGGTTGACACGATTTCATCGTTTTTTACGATTATGGCTCCGTAATTTCTGCGCAGGCAAGTACCCCGCTCAAGGACAGTCTCGGCTATGTCAAGGTAATAATTCGTTTTGTCGGTGCGCTTCATTAATCTACCCCCCAAAAAATATAATCCCCAAAAAGCCTGCCGTACGCAGGCTTTATATATTGAACTCCGCAGCAGCGCCGCGCAACCAGGCGGAAAATGTGTAAAAGCTTACATTTTTTCCGGAGCCGATATCTTAAACATAGCAAGCACGTTTTCTATCACCGTCGCGGTATCCTCACACAGGTAAAGCCGTGCCGCCGCTAACGGCTCATCTTCGCCTTTTATGCGGCACGCTGTGTAGAATTTATGGAAAAGCGTAGCCGCCGTTATGATATACCTCATCATGCGCGCGGGGTCGTAGCTTTTAGCGGATGCTATGATTTCGCTTGTGCATACTGAAAGGTGGCGTATAAGCTCGATTTCCTCCGGAGCTGTCAGAAGGGCAAGCTCCCCGTCGGTGCAGTCGCGCGGGCGTATCCCGTCTTCAGCGAGTTTCTTTATTATGCTGCATATGCGGGCATGGGCATACTGTACGTAGTAAACCGGATTCTGTGAGTCCTTCCTTACGGCAAGGTCAAGGTCAAAGTCCATCTGCGTGTTGGCCTCGCGCATATTAAAGTAAAACCGCGCTGCATCAACCGGCACCTCGTCAAGCAGGTCGGCAAGCTGTATGGCCTTGCCGGTACGCTTGCTCATACGGACGACTTCACCGTTCCTGACAAGCCGCACGAGCTGTACCAAAATAACGTCAAGCCTGCTGCCGTCAAGGCCGATGGCGTCCATAGCGCCCTTCATCCTCGCCACGTGCCCGTGGTGGTCGGCGCCCCATACGTCTATGCAGCGCTCAAACCCGCGCTTTACAAATTTGTTCCTGTGGTATGCTATATCCGCCGCAAAATACGTAGGCGTGCCGTTCTGCCTTACAAGGACTTCGTCCTTTTCAGCGCCGTACTTTTTAGCGGCATACCAAACCGCGCCGTCTTTTTCATAGGTCATGCCCTTTTCTTTCAGTATCTTCAGCGTTTCGTCAAGTTCCCCGTCGTTATGGAGGGTGCTTTCCAAAAACCAGTTATCATAAACTATGCCGTACTTTTTGAGGTCGGAGCGCATTTTTTCAATATTTTTAGGTAAAGTAAAGTCCACAAGGGCCTTCTGCCTCACCTCAGTGTCTTCATTAACATACCTGTCGCCGTAAACTGCCGCAAATTCCTTTGCCCTGTCGTTAATGTCTTCGCCCTGGTAGCCGTCCTCCGGAAATTCGACGGCGTCCGCGCCTTTATACAGCATAAGGTAACGCGCCTCAAGCGAACGGCCGAACTTAATTATCTGGTTACCGGCATCATTTACATAAAATTCCCTTGTCACGTCGAAGCCGGCGGCGCCGAGGACCGAGGCAAGGCAGTCGCCCAAAGCCCCCCCGCGCGCGTTGCCCATGTGCATGGGGCCTGTAGGGTTTGCGGAGACATACTCCACCATTACCCTTTTCTTTTCGCCGAAGTCGCTTTTGCCGTAGTCAGCCCCGCAGTTTTTTATATCCTTTAGTACGTCCGTGTAAAACTTCGCGTTGTAAAAAAAGTTAAGAAACCCTGGGCCGGCTATCTCGCACTTTTCAAAATATGTGCCGCTGAGGTCTATGCTGCCGGCAATGGCTTCCGCTATCCTGCGCGGCGGCATACGCAGCGCCTTTGCTGAAACCATCGCAACGTTCGAAGCTATGTCACCGTGCAGCCTGTCTGACGGTATCTCAAGCGTAAACTCCGGCAGGCCTGCCTTCGGTAAAAAGCCCTTCTCCGCCGCAGTGCCGGCCGCTGATGTTATTGCATCCTTTAATTTGGCGTTAGCCAGTAATTCTATCTTTGACATCTTTGCCTTTTGCCTCCCTGACAGTTATAAATAAATCGTTTCTGCTTGACAGGCTCGAGTTAACGTCAAGCGTATAGCTCAGCTCAAGGCGCCCGCCAACGTCGCCCAGGTCGGAATGCACGCGGCTTGTAAAAACCCCTATCATCAGGCTGCCGTAGCCGGTGTCGTACTGGCAGAGGTGGCGCTTGCCCTTTTCGAGTATAAGCCGCGTGTTGTCGCCGTCGCCGCGTATCAAAGTAACCTTGGAGTTTCCTTCTATCTTAAGTATGGACGTGCCGGGTTTGCCCTTAGCCTCGGTATACTCTTTGTATAAAATATACCTGCTGTTGCCTTTTTGTATATAAGAACCGACCGTCGTAAGCTCCACTTCGCCTGTTTCGCCGTCCGTTTCCTGCTTTCCTTTTATAGAAATCAAATAGTCCTCGTTCATGCCGTTCTCCAGACTCTTTACGTTTAAATCAATATTTTTCAATGTCGACACGCCGTACTTCACCGTTTATATTTTTTCCGAGGAAAATGCCCGCCACGCTTGCGAACCCCTCGGTTGTATCGCTCACATAAAAAGAATACTTTCCTTTTTCCGTGCCGGCGTTAAGCATGCCCTGCCCCTTAAGCAGCCTCCTGCAGTAGGCAGCCGTTTCGCGGCCGCTGTCGATAAGGGTCACGCTGCCGCCCACCGCCGCGGCTATGGCCTTTTTTATTATAGGATAATGCGTACAGCCCATAATAAGCGTATCTATGCCGTAACCGCGCATATCCGAAAGGTAGTAGTCGGCGGCAAGGCGCGTTATCTCGTTGCCGTCTTCTATAAATCCGTTTTCCACAAGCGGTACGAAAAGCGGGCATCCTTTCTCAAAGACCTGCACGCCAGGGTTTATTTTTGAAAGCTTATGCCTGTATGAGCCGCTTTTTATAGTTGCCGGCGTGCCTATAATGCCTATCCGGCCGTTTTCAGTCGCACGCGCGGCTGCCTCGGCGGTCGGTTCGAGCACGCTCGCAAACGGAACCCCCAGCCGCATATTAACGCCGTCCGCGACAGAACTTACCGTGCCGCAGGCCGCGACAATCATTTTGACGTTTTTAGACTTTAAAAACGCTATATCCTGCTTCGCGTACTTAAGGATGGTTTCACGGCTTCTCGTACCGTAGGGCACGCGCCCCGTATCGCCGAAGTAAACTATATCCTCGAACGGCATATTTTCTGAAAATTCCTTCACCGCCGTAAGCCCGCCAAGGCCAGAGTCAAATACGCCTATCGGCCTTTTGTCCATTTATAATCCCCGCAAAATTAAAATTTTCTATTTTAATACAAGATTTTAAACATCTTCGTCAAAAGCCGAATCTACAAGCCTTTCGATAAGCTCCCCGTAAGTCACGCCCGAAGCCTCCCAAAGCTTTGGGTACATGCTTATAGGCGTAAACCCCGGTATGGTGTTAAGCTCATTCAGCAGCACCTCGCCGCCGTTCCTTACAAAGAAGTCAACTCGTGCCATGCCCCTGCAGCCGAGTACCGTGTACGCGCGCACCGCCGTTTCACGTACCTCGTCTGAAACGCCTGCGCCAAGGTGCGCCGGAATGTAAAGCTGCGACTTGCCGGATTTATATTTATCATCGTAATCGTAAAATTCGGCCGACGCGGCTATCTCGCCAACGACGGCAGACGCTTTCGGCTTATTGCTGCCAAAGACGGCGCATTCCACTTCCTGCCCTTTTACGGCTTCTTCAATAACTACTTTGCCGTCCTCATGCGCGGCCTTTGCAACTGCGGCGTCAAGGAACTCCTCAGCCGCGACCCTGCTTATGCCTACTGAAGAACCGGCGTTTGCCGGCTTAACAAAAACAGGGTACCCAAGCCTCGCGGCCACCTTTGCCTTTATTGTGCCGGAGCCTTTTTTATAGTTGCGTGTGTAAAACCAAAGGTAATGCGCCTTTTTTATGCCGGCATCTATAAGCAGTGAGTTAGAAACGGCCTTATCCATGCACACGGCAGAGCTGAGCGTGCCGCACCCTACGAAAGGTATGCCCGCAAGCTGGAGCAGCCCCTGCACTGTGCCGTCCTCGCCGTTTTTACCGTGCAGCACGGGGAACGCGCAGTCTATCTTTATGGTTTCGGCGCTGCCGTTGCCAAGCACGACAATGCCGTGAGTCTCCCTGTCAGGCGAAATGAACGCCGTCCGCGTGCGGCCGCCGCGCGCCCAGCCGCCGCCAGGTATATCCTTGTAATCGCCGTCATAGAGGTACCAGCGGCCGTCTTTGGTTATACCTACAGGGTATATATCATATTTATCCTTTGAAAGATGCATAAGCACCGAATACGCTGAAACACACGAAACCTCGTGTTCTGACGAGCAGCCGCCAAAGAGAACGGCGACCTTTTTTCTGCCCATTGAAAAACCCCCGTAAAATAATATTCATATAAAAAACGCCGGTATAAGATATTATGAAATAAACATACATATCATACCACAATAAACGTACCTGCGCAATCGTTTCACGCACGATTCATTTAACGCAGAACCGCCGGCGGCGGCACTTGTAATAACAGCCCAAAAGTAGTACTCTATATAAAGCATAAACCGTTAAATAAATTTTATTAAATGATTTTTTACCGCATTGGAGGGAAGGCCATATGAAATTTGCCGTATACAGTTACCGTGACGACGAAACAGAGTACTTTAAGAAATTCTGTAAAAAATACGGCTGCGAGCCAGTTATGTGCCGCGAAGCGCCCTCGCCCGAAAATGCCGCGCTTGCAAAAGGCTGCAGATGCATAAGCACGGTAACGGCGCCGGTAGGCGGAGTAACTTTAAAGGCTTTAAGGGAAAACGGCGTCGAGTTTGTTTCAACGCGCAGCATAGGCTTTGACCACATAGACGTTAAAGCCGCGGAAAAGCTCGGCATACATATAGGCAACGTAACTTACGCGCCGGGGAGCGTAGCCGACTACACAGTGATGATGATACTGATGGCAACGCGCAAAATAAAGGCGATTTCGCAAAGGGCGGCGGCGCAGGACTACTCGCTGCGCGGCGTAATGGGAAAGCTGCTCAGCGACATGACCGTAGGCGTAGCCGGCACGGGAAAAATCGGCAGCACCGTCGTGAAGCGCCTGTCGGGCTTTGACTGCAGCCTTTTAGCCTATGACCTGTACCAAAACGATGAAGTTAAAAAATACGCGGAGTATGTCCCTTTGGACAGGCTCCTCGCTGAAAGCGACGTCATAACAATGCACATGCCAGCTACCGACGAGAACCGCGGCTTTATAAATAAAGAATCAATAGCGAAAATGAAAGACGGCGTTTTCATTGTAAACACCGCCCGCGGCTCGCTTATAAACACAAGCGACTTTGCGGATGCCGTTGAAAGCGGCAAGATAGGCGGTGCGGCCCTCGACGTCATCGAAAACGAATCGGGCATATTTTATAAAAACAAAAAGTGCGACATACTCAAAAACCGCGGCCTCTCCGTTTTAAAAGCCTTCCCCAACGTCATAGTCACGCCGCACACGGCTTTTTACACAGACAGGTCCGTCAGCGACATGGTGGAACATTCGGTTTTGAGCTGCATGCTTTACGAGCAGGGCAAAGAAAACCCGTGGCAGGTCATCTGACGGCTTTGAACGCCGCCGGATTTTTAACATCATGTGTAAGCCGCCGCACGGCGGATTATACTGCATAAAATTTAATATCTTAATATCAAGGAGTTTTAATTATGCTTAAAAACGTATTTACAGAAAAAGCACCCGCGGCCATCGGCCCCTACTCACAGGCCATAGTATCCGGAAATACGGTGTACGCAAGCGGCCAGATACCCATCATACCCGCGACCGGCAAAATAGCCGAAGGCGACATCTCGGTACAGACAGAGCAGGTTATGAAAAACATAGGTGAAATCCTAAAGGCCGCCGGCACGGACTTTTCCAAAGCTTTAAAAACTACGTGCTTTTTAGCCGATATGGGCGACTTTGCCGCTTTTAACGTAGTGTACGAAAAGTACTTCACCGGCAAGCCCGCGCGTTCGTGCGTAGCCGTCAAAAGCCTGCCTAAAAACGTACTCGTGGAAGTTGAAGTAATAGCGTCCCTTTAAACCGCTGGCACCGTAAGGGCGGCCGGTTCCGGATATCTCCGGCCGCCGCCTTTTTTGTATATTGATATAAAAAAGCATGCATAAGCTTAAAGGAGTGGTAGCCATGGGCTTTCATGTAATACTCGGAGACATTACAAGGTTTCGCGCCGACGCCATCGTCAACGCCGCCAACACTTCACTGCTCGGCGGCGGCGGGGTTGACGGAGCAATACACCAGGCGGCGGGGCCGGGGCTCTTAGTTGAGTGCCGCGCGCTGAACGGGTGTAAAACAGGCGAAGCAAAAATAACCGGCGGCTATAACCTGCCCGCAAAGTACGTTATACACACACCCGGCCCCGTGTGGCGCGGCGGCGGCTCGGGCGAGGACGGCCTGCTCGCCTCATGCTACACAAACTGCCTTATCCTTGCGGATGAAAAGCGGTGCAAAACCGTCGCTTTCCCGTCGATAAGCACGGGGGTTTACCGCTTTCCGCTTAAGCGCGCCGCAGGCATCGCCGTAAACAAGATACTCTCCTTCATTAAAGCTCCCTTATACGTCAAAGACGTTACTATGGTCTGCTTTGACGCGGCAACAGAAGCAGCGTACAAAGCGGCTTACGGCGAATTTACCGGTAAAAATTAAACGCGGCCGAGGCCCCGCGCCCGCCAGTTGAAAATAATAAATGATAATAGCGCAGCTGCCCTGCGGAGCAATATCCGCAGGGCAGCCTTTTATGCCGCGCCTTTTCCTTTTAATTACCGCGTTCTTTAACGCGGCGTCAGTTTTTCCCTTTCTCCCCGTCCATTGATGCCAGTATCGCATCCGCGAGAGTGTCAAGCTCCGGTTCCTTGTCAGGGCCGAGGGTCGACGCCATGCTGAGGCGTTCGTTAAGTACGGTCATACCTTTCATCTCGTCATTTAAGAACTTCTGCATTATGTCGCCTGACTTGCACGCCCACGAGCCGTTTTCTATGATGGCAACGGTGCGGTTCTGCACGTTAAGCGCTTTCATATCCATTAAAAAGTCTGACATCGGCGGGTAAACGCCGAGATTGTACGTAACGGAGGCAAGCACTATGTGGCTGTACTTGAAAGTTCCCGCGATAAGCTCAGAAACGTGCGTGGACGAAACGTCGTAAACAGCGACATTGGTCATTCCTTTGCCGCAGAGCCTCGCGGCGAGCGCCTGCGCCGCGGCCTCGGTGTTGCCGTACATAGAGGCGTACACTATCATAACGCCCTGTTCCTCCGGTATGTACCTGCTCCACGTATCGTACTTTTGGATAAAATACATAAGGTCTTTACGCCACACCGGCCCGTGCAGAGGGCAGATGTACTTTATTTTGTCAAGTATGCCGCCGGCTTTCTTTAAAAGCAGCTGTATGTGCGGCCCGTACTTGCCGACTATATTAGTCAGGTAGCGGCGCGCTTCGTCGAGCCAGTCGCGGTCGAAGTTTACCTCGTCCGCAAAGAGCTTGCCGTCAAGCGTGCCAAAGGTGCCGAAAGCATCAGCTGAAAAAAGCGCCCCGTTCGTCAGGTCAAACGTAACCATGGTTTCGGGCCAGTGTACCATAGGGGCAAAAACAAACGTTACGGTGTGCTTACCGAAACTGTAAGTATCGCCTTCTTTTACCTCGATGAGCTCGTGGCCATCCACATGGAAGCCAAACTGCCGCATAAGCATGAAAGCCTTTTCATTGCTTATTATTTTTATTTCCGGCCAGCGCAGAAGTATCTCCTCTATGCACGCGGCATGGTCAGGTTCAAGGTGGTTGACTACAAGGTAGTCGAGCTTGCGCCCGTCAAGCACATGGTATACGTTTTCAAGCAGCTGCCTGCAGGCGGACCAGTCGACGGTGTCGAAAAGCACCGTTTTTTCATCAAGTAAAAGGTATGAGTTATATGTTACTCCCTTAGGTATAGGGTACACGTTTTCAAACAATGCAAGCCTGTGGTCGTTCGCGCCGACCCAGTACAGATTTTCGGTTACGTTTCTAACGCAGTACATACTTCATTTCCCCTTTCGTTTTTACGCTTCGATAAAATTATCTTTTGTTTCGGCACATTCCGGGCATACCCAGTCTTCCGGCAGGTCTTTAAACAAAGTGCCGGGCTTTACGCCGCTGTCTTCGTCTCCCGACTCCGGCACGTACTCGTACCCGCAGCCGCCGCAGACGTAGCGCGGGCCTATAGGCTCCGGCTTCGGCATGACGGGGCGCTTCATCTTCACCATAGGCGGAGCGGGCTTCTTGTCGCCCGTGCCGAGCGCTTCGGTAAGCAGCGGAAGCACTTCGTTTACGTCGCCTACTATACCGTAATCGCAGTTTTTAAAGATAGGCGCGTTTCCGTTTTTATTTATTGCGACTATGGTTGACGCGTCCTTTATGCCTTTAAGATGCTGGTTTGCACCTGAAATGCCGCATGCAATGTAGAGGTTGCCCGTAAACTTCTGCCCGGACATGCCGACATAGCGGTTAAGCGGAAGGTACTTCAGCGTTTCGGCAACGGGGCGCGAAGATCCCACAGCCGCGCCCGCGGCCTTGGCAAGTGCTTCCACGAGCTTCATGTTTTTCTTTTCGCCTATGCCTTTGCCCGCCGAAACGACACGTTCGGCAAGCGGTATGGGCGTGTCTGACGGTATGCCGACAGTAAAGTCGTAGCCGTCTTTTTTAAGCGCCCCAGCCAAAGCCGTTACCTGCTCCTTAACGCTTCCGTCACGGAAAATCACTTTTTTGCGTATGCCGGTAAGGGGCGCCTGCTTACTGTGCGCGCCGTAGGACGGGCCTGCTTTTTTAGGCGGCTTGCCAAGTATCTGCGAAGCTATCACAACGCGCTGTATCTCGTTTGTGCCCTCATAGATAGTCGTTATCTTGGCGTCGCGGTACATACGCTCTACTTCCATGCCTTTAAGGTAGCCGTTCCCGCCGAAAATCTGCAGGGCATCGTTAGTAACCGACAGCGCCGCCTCCGAAGCGTACTGCTTAGCCATAGCGGACTCCGTTACGTACTGTTCATTGTTTTCCTTTAACTCCGCCGCGGAGTATACCAAAAACCTTGATGCGCGTATTTTCGTAGCCATATCGGCTATTTTAAATGAAATGCCCTGCTGGAAGCCTATGGGCTTTCCGAACTGCACGCGCTCCTTTGCATAACCAACCGCCTGGTCAAAAGCGCCCTGTGAGATGCCGAGTGCCTGCGCCGCAATGCCTATACGCCCGCCGTCGAGTGTCTCCATGGCTATTTTGAAGCCGCGCCCCTCTTTGCCGAGGAGGTTTTCCTTAGGGACTCTGACATTGTTGAAAATAAGCTCTGCCGTACACGACGAGCGGATGCCCATCTTGTCATAATGGTCGCCGAAGTCAAAGCCCTTAAAACCTTTTTCGACTATAAAAGCCGAAATGCCCTTAGTGCCTATGTCCGGCGTCGTAATGGCAAAAACAACGTAGACATCAGCCTCTGGGGCATTGGTAATA
>ENA-UOOI01002472-UOOI01002472.1-fermentation-metagenome-genome-assembly--contig:-NODE-2472-length-15983-cov-6.944814_pt1 | contig 15983 bp, 10 predicted proteins | sample MGYA00245779_ERZ724027 | MGnify/ENA primary metagenome ERZ724027 (study PRJEB28704, sample SAMN03018318) | fermentation metagenome | biome: anthropogenic terrestrial biome; feature: soil; material...
GTATTTAAATCCAACATCCGTCCAGGCATTGCTGCAAAATGCTGCCTGATTCATATCCCGGAGCCCTGAAATTGCGAACTTCCCTTGACACGACCTACCGAACTGTATGAAACAGGAAACCTGATACAGGGGAAAGAAATTTTTTCATACAAAGGGTTCAATATCCAGATATGACGTTCTTACGACCTGATGCCCGGTATAAGTCATGGTTGACCTGCGCCGCGTGGGCCTGATATAGGGTCATTGAGATATACTGCGAATATTGCGGATGTCGGTGATGTTGCGGTCGAGGCGTTCGAGAACGTATTCGATATGGCCGTGGTCGAGTTTGAGCAGGCGGCTTTTCACCGCTTCGGCGGACATAGTCTCGCCGGCTCAGACCTCCGTCGACTGCCGGTAGACGACCTGAGGGCGGATATAGATAATTTCCCGCGGCATTTCCGGCGCGGCGAGATGGAGAAGGATCTGGCGCACCAGACGCTGCCCGAGGATTTCCGTATCGACGTGGACGGTCGTCACATGCGACTCGGCCGTGATGCTCTCCCGGATGTCGTCATAGCCGGAAACTGCCACGTCCCGCGGGACGCGGTATCCCCTTTCTTTCAGATAGTCGATGACCATAAACGCGATAAAGTCGTTGGCGCAGACGAAAGCGCGCGGAAAAGAGGACAGCTTCTTCAGATGTCCGACCACTTCCTCTTTGCTGTAAAAATGACCCGGCGGGCTGCTTGTGAAGCAGTACTGAGGCTTCAGGGGCACCTTGCGTTCATCCAGGGCTTTCCGGAAGCCGACCCAGCGGTCTCTGATGGTTTGGGCGTAGGTGATGTCGCCCATAAATCCAAAATCCGAGATGCCGAGGCCAATCAAATGGTTCGTAATCTCGAAAACGCTTCGGGAGCCGTCCAGCAGAACCACGTCTCCTCTCGTGCTGTTCTGAAACATGGAAGGCGTCGTATCCAGAAACACAGTCGGAATCTCAAGGTCCAGGATGGAACGGATCACGTCGTCCTCATAGACATTGACCACGATGACTCCGCTGACATGCTTTTTGTCGAACGTCCTCGGCAGACCGTACCGGCTGTCTTTTCCCCTTATCAGAATCGTGTAGAGAAAATTGTAGCCTTCCACGTTCAGCGTCCGGGAGATGGCGTTGATGATATTGAGCCAGAACTCCGAAAAATTGGGGGCGATCGTGACGACCGCCACGTTTTTCACGCCCGGCTCCTGCGGCTTTTGCGCCATCTCGACCTGTTCTTCGGTCAGTTTATCGTACCCGTTTTCCAGCAGTTTCCGGATGACCCGCTTCTGCGTTTCCACAGAGACGCCGGGTTTATGATGGATCACTTTGGAAACGGTGATCCTCGAAAGCTCAAGCTGGTCCGCAACCTCTTGCAATGTGACACGACGCATGGCGAAGCCCCTTTGGCTGTATAAAACAGCCGAATATTTTCGTTGGGAAGGCAAAATTACTATACCATAATCAGAAACCGGAATCAATACGAAACCAGTCAATTCCGTAAACAAAACACCATTTATGTAAACAACAGAGAGACAGAAAATACAATTACGACTGGCATAGAACCATTTAGTAAATATGTTGCGATAAATTATTTAACAAAATCTATTTTAACTTCAAAATAAGACAGATATATGCAGATAAATCAATTATAATGTTAAAAATTTTAGAAAATGTAAATTTTATAAGGGCTTAGCTAAAAATAGTGAGGGAAAATGTAGGGCAAAGTCCCTATATTTTTAAATTATATATTGACTTTTTGTGATAATGGATGTACCATAAGAAACAGTTTCAGTTTAAACATGTTAACAAATGTAAATATACATCGGAACTCTTATGAATCTTTCCTGTTAACATGCTTAGTTTGAAGGTTGGGTCAGGATTTGCCTTGAAGCGTGACCCGGAAAAAATTTTGCCCCAAGGGGATCCCGCTTCTGCGACTGGGGCTGGGAAAGGAGAATTCAAATGCGGAATAAAAGTGCCGCTGCAGGTCGGCAGGGCCGTAAAAAGAAGCGCTGGACGCGCGACGATTCCGAACTCACATTTCTGGCACTGCCCACGATGGTATGGTACCTGCTGTTTTCGTTTTTGCCGATGTTCGGCGTGATTATTGCTTTTAAGGATTTCAGGATTCACGGAAATTTTGTGCAGAGCGTGATTACAAGCCGGTGGGCCGGCCTGAAAAATTTTAAATATCTGTTTGCCAGCAAAGACACGGTCACCATGCTGCGCAACACGCTGGGGTACAACATCGTCTTTATCGTGCTGGGCATCGTGGTGCCCGTGATCCTGGCCGTGATGATCAACCAGCTGCACAGCAGGCGCCTGGGGAAGGTTTACCAGACGGCCATGTTCATGCCCTACTTTCTCTCATGGGTTGTGGTCGCCGTGTTTGTATGGGCGTTCCTCTCTTACGACAAAGGCGTTGCGAACCAGCTTCTGGCCGCGTCGGGGCACGCGCCCGTCAACTGGTATATGGAGAAGAAATACTGGCCCGGCCTGCTCATTTTCCTTCAGCTGTGGAAAAGCATCGGGTACGGCATGGTGATTTACCTTGCCAGCATTACGAACATCGACCCCACCTATTACGAGGCGGCCGTGATGGACGGCGCCACCAAATGGCAGCAAACGAAATACATCACGCTGCCCATGATGAAGACCGTGATCGTGATTATGTTCATCCTGAACATGGGCGGAATTTTCCGCTCCGACTTCGGCCTGTTCTACCAGGTGCCGCACGATTCCAATGCGCTGTTCGACGTGACCTACACCATCGACGTGATGGTCTACAAATCGCTGAAAAGCTCCACGGTGGGGATGGCCTCAGCTTCCGCCCTCTTCCAGTCCGTGATGGGGTGCGCGATGGTGCTGGCGACCAACGCCATCGTCAAGCGCATCGACCCGGACAACGCGATGATATAAGGGGGAGGCAGCCATGAAGAAAAAATCCGCTTATCAGACGGGCCTTGAAAAATACAACCGGATTCATCCCGCCACCAATGCCGTTTTCAACATTATCTTTATTCTTCTTTCCGTGGTCTGTATCTTTCCGGTTCTGTTCGTGCTGGTGATTTCTCTGACCTCCGAGCAGACCATCAACGAGATCGGGTATCAAATTATCCCCCAAAGCGTTTCGTTTGAATCTTATATTTTTCTGTGGAAGCAGCACACCATGCTGTTCCGGGCGCTTGGCGTTTCTGTTTTCGTCACCGTCGTCGGGACGGCGCTGGGAGTTTTGCTGACCACTTCGATGGGGTATGTGCTTTCCAGGCCGCAGTACCGCCTGAGGGGCTTTTTGAACTGGGTGGTGTTCATCCCCATGGTCTTCAGCGGCGGCATGGTCTCGACCTATTTTGTCAACACCAACCTGCTCGGCCTCAAGAACAACATCTGGGCGCTGATTCTGCCCCTGATGGTGTCGTCGTTCAACGTGATTATCTGCAAGACGTTTTTCCGTTCCACCGTGCCGGATTCGATTGTGGAGTCCGCGAAGATAGACGGGGCCTCGCAGCTTGTGATTTATTTTAAGATTGTTCTCCCAATTTCGCTGCCGCTGCTGGCGACGATCGGGCTGTTCCTGTGCTTTGGGTACTGGAACGACTGGTTCCAGTCCATGCTGTATATTGACGACGCGCGGCTATACTCTTTGCAGGCTCTGCTGACGCAAATTATGAACAATGTGGATTATCTGTCGCGCAATGCGGCCTCCATGGGCGTCAGCGCCGCGCAGATTGCAAGCAGCCTGCCCAAAGAGGGGATGCGCATGGCCATCGCCGTGCTCATCGTTCTGCCGATTGCCTGCGCGTATCCGTTCTTCCAGAAGTACTTCATTTCCGGCCTGACCATCGGGTCCGTAAAAGGATAAGACGCCGAATTTTCGGAGGATTTTTCGTTTGACCATTGCAGATTGTAAAGAAGCAGTCTGTTGGCAATATGTTTTAGTGACAGGAGGTTCTATTATGAAAAGGTGCAGGTTTCTCTCTATCCTTTGCGCGGCGGCTCTGATTATGGCCATCGCGGTTCTGCCGGGTTGCCAGAGCAGTACGGGCGGCGCTTCCGCTTCAGGCTCCAGCGCGGCCGCGCAGCAGGAAACGCCCACCCTCACGTGGTGGCTGATCGGCAACGGCGAGCCGTCAAATCTACAATCTGTTCTAAAAAAAGTCAACAACTATACTTCCCAAAAAATCCATACTAAGCTGAACATTAAGGTGGCTTCATGGGGCACTTGGGATAACAAGATTAACCAGATAGTCAATTCGGGTGAGCCGTTTGACATCATGTTTACAAACAGCACGAAGTATCGGAAGCAGGTTGAGCTGGGTGCATTTGCAGATTTGACGGACCAAATTAAGACTGATGCTCCGGAACTGTATAAGCTGGTCCCGCAAAATGTTTGGAAAGGCGTTCAGGTCAACGGAAAAATCTACGCTATTCCAAGGTACAATGGCAACGCGATAACACAGTATTGGGCCTTTGACGACAGGTATGTAAAAAAATATCATCTTGATGTTTCCAATATCAAGACTTTTGAAGCGCTGGACAAAGCCTTAACCAAAATTAAGCAGGGTGAGGGCAAGACCTGTTACCCGGTAAAGCTTACACAGAGTGATGCATTTTCTGGATTCCTCAATGATTATGACGACCTGACCCTTGGGTTCCAGCCTGTTGGCGTCCGCGCCGATGACAAGAGCCATAAAGTTGTCTATACGTTAGAACAGCCGGATATCATGTCTAAGCTGAAATTGCTGCACAAATGGTACCAGAAAGGCATCATCAATCCGGATGCTCCTACTCAAAGTGAGCCCGAAAAAGGCCGTATATTTTTATCTGCCCAAGGCTTTCCGGGCGCAGAGGCCAGCTGGCAGGCCAATGATGGCGTCCCGAAGTATGATATCGTTCAAATTTCCTCGCCACTTTATACGGACAGCGGAATCCAAGGTTCCCTTAACGCAATTTCAGCAAACTCTCAGCATAAAAAGGAAGCGCTGAAAATGCTGCAACTGGTCAACACTGACCAAAAGCTTCTGGATATGCTCTGCTATGGCGAAGAGGGTAAAGACTTTCAGTATGTGAACCCGAAAGTCGTCAAACGCTTGTCGAACACTTGGGGCCTTCCAAGCTATGCAATAGGGACCTTCTATCATCTGGCAACTTTACATAATGCTCCGGCAAATGAATGGGAAACCATTAAAAAGCTAGATGACCAGGCAGTTTCTTCCACATCTCTCGGCTTTTCTCCGGACATCTCACAGCTTACCACTGAAATTACGAACTGCCAGGCCGTTTGGGACAAATATCGGTTTGAACTTATGACGGGCGCGTCTGACCCGGAGGCCATGGTTCCCAAGATTAAGCAAGAACTGCAAGCAGCAGGTATGAATAAGCTTATCAGCGAGCTGCAGAAGCAGATAGACGCGCAGTTTAAGAAATAACGAACCGAATACCGTTTTTGGAGGTACAGGATACAGTCTGAACGCAAAATACGAAAGAAAAGCGTTCAGACTGTTTCTGATTTCAGCTTTGCAAAAAATGGGGCAAGATTCACAATCTAAAAAGGCAATCGGCTGAGCTACAAAACCACAAATTGTCATCCCACGAAATAAGAGGCATAAACTGGAGGTATTTTTTTGAGCAGGTTGATAGGCGCGCCGCTGCGGAACATCCCGTGGCAGCCGAAACCGGTCGGGTGCGCGGCGCCGGTCTGGCGGTACGGCGCGAACCCGATCATTCCGCGCGACGCGATTCCGACGTCGAACAGCGTATTCAATTCCGCCGTCGTACCGTTTCAGGGCGGATTTGCGGGTGTGTTCCGCTGCGACAGCAGGGCCGTGAGCATGGACATCTACGCCGGCTTCAGCAAGGACGGAATTCATTGGAAAATCAGCCCGGAGCCCGTCCGTTTTGAAGGCGAGCCCGACGTGACGCGCCGCGAGTACCGGTACGACCCGCGCGTCTGCTTTCTGGGCGACCGGTATTACATCACCTGGTGCAACGGCTACCACGGGCCGACCATCGGCCTCGGCTATACGTTCGACTTTCAGAAATTTTACCAGCTCGAAAACGCGTTTCTGCCCTACAACCGAAACGGCGTTCTGTTCCCACGCAAAATCCACGGCTATTACGCGATGCTCAGCCGGCCGAGCGATACCGGGCACACGCCGTTCGGCGACATCTTTTACAGCGTGAGCCCGGACCTGACCTTCTGGGGAAAGCACCGCTTCGTGATGGGGTCCGTTTCCGGCGACCGCTCCGGCTGGCAGTCCAAAAAAGTCGGCCCCGGGCCGGTACCGATTGAAACGGACGAGGGCTGGCTGCTGATTTACCACGGCGTGATCAATACCTGTAACGGCTTCGTGTACCGCATGGGATGCGCCCTGCTGGACGCGGACGAGCCGTGGAAGGTCCGGCTGCGCTCGCGCTTTTACATCCTTGGCCCACAGGAGCCGTATGAGCAGGCCGGCGACGTGCCGAATGTGACGTTTCCCTGTGCGGCACTGACCGATGCCTCCACCGGGCGCATCGCCATCTACTATGGCTGCGCCGACACCGTGACCGGCCTGGCGTTCACCACGGTGGACGAATTGATGAATTTCATGAAAAAATATCCGCTGGAGCAGAAAAATGCAGAAAGTTAAGGAATATCTGGTACAGGGCGCCCCGCCGCTCCAAAGCTGCCATGCTTCCAGCGTGGCCCGCCTGCCGGACGGCAGCGTCTGCTGCGTCTGGTTCGCCGGGAGCGCGGAAGGCGCGGGCGACGTCGGCATCTGGGGCGCGTGGAAAAGGAACGGCGTCTGGAGTGAGCCGCGGCGGATTGTCGGCGAGAAGAGCCTTCCGCACTGGAACCCGGTTCTGTTTGTGAGGCCGGACGGCCTGGTGGAGCTTTTCTACAAGGTCGGCCGCCTGATTCCGTCCTGGTCCACACGGTTCCTGATTTCGAGCACTGCGGGCGGACCTGGTCGGCCCCGCGGGAGCTGGTGCCGGGGGACTCCGGCGGCCGCGGTCCCGTGAGAAACCACCTGCTGGTGCCTCCCAATGGGCGCTGGTTTGCCCCCGCCTCTTTGGAAGAAAGGGAATGGCGCTGCTGTGCGGATTATTCGGACGACGGCGGCGCGGCGGCGCCTCCTGGGAAGACCGCTTCACTCTGGAAGACGGGCACGGCGATACTCTTACGAAATTTTTTAGAAAATAGGATCTGAAGAAGACAGGCTGATGCGATAAAGATGCTTCTAAAAATGTGAGACCCGAGGGGGATTGAGCGGGATGATGCTGATTCCACAGCCGTCGAAGATGGAGGAAAACGGCGAAAATTTTTTAGTCGGCCCGGGTTTTGAAATTGTGCTGGGCCCAAGCTGCGGCTTCCCGGAATTCCGGGCGGCCCGGCTGCTCAAGGCGGAAATCCGGAGGGCGGTCTGTGTCGAATGCCCCATCGGCAAGTCCGGGGCCCGGCCGAGAGGCGGGCTGTTCGTCCGGAAAACGGATTCCCCGGGCGAAGAGTACCGCCTGAGCGTCGCGCCGGGCGGCGCCGAGTTGACCGGCGGGGCGGACGGAATCTTCCGGGGAGTCCAGACGCTGCGGCAGATTGTGCGGCAGTGCGGTGCGGTCTGGCCGGGCGTCGCCATCTCGGATGCGCCGCGGTTCCGCACGCGCGGCTTCTTTCACGACGTGACGCGCGGGAAGGTCCCCACGCTCGAAACGCTCAAAGATCTGGCCGACCGGCTTGCGTTTTATAAAATCAACCAGCTGCAGCTCTATGTGGAGCATACCTTTGCATTCCGCGGCTTCAGCGAGGCGTGGACCGGAAAGGACCCGCTGACGGCCGAGGAGATTTTGGAGCTGGACGGGTACTGCAGGGAGCGCCATATCGAGCTGGTTCCATCGCTCGCGACTTTCGGTCATCTGTATGAGATTCTCGCCACCAAAACGTGGCGGAAATGCTGCGAGCTGCCGGTCGACGACTCCAAGCCGTTTTCGTGGTACGAGCGCATGGCCCACCACACGCTGAACACGGCCGACGAAGAAAGCTTTGAGCTGGTGCGCCGGATGCTCGACCAGTACCTTCCGCTGTTCTCATCCGGCCAGTTCAATATCGGGTGTGACGAGACCTTCGATATCGGGGTTGGAAAAAGCGCGGCCCTGGTGCGGCAGAAGGGCAGGGGCAGGGTTTATGTCGACTTTCTGAAAAAAATTATCGCCTACGTTCAGAGCAAAGGCAAAAAAGTCCTGTTCTGGGGCGATATCATCCTGAAAACGCCGGAATATCTCCGCGAGATTCCGAAAGGCACGCAGTGCCTCTATTGGAACTACGGCCCCGATGTGCCGGAAAGCGAGGTCAAGGCCGTCGCGGATTCGGGCGTCAAGTTCACGGTCTGCCCCGGCGTCTGCGGGTGGAATAGGATGATGAACCTGTTTGAGAACGCGTTTCTCAACATCTCGCGCATGGTGCGTTTCGGCAGAAAATACGGGGCCGAAGGGGTGCTGAACACCGACTGGGGCGATTTCGGGCATATCAACCTGTTTGCGAACTCCATGCCGGGCATGGCTTTGGGCGCGGCTCTGTCGTGGAACCCGGACGATTCCCGCGGCTGGCGCGAGTTTGCGGAGGCGTACGGATGCCTGGAATTCGGCGCGGCGGGCGGCGAATTGATGCGGCTGCTGACCGAGCTTTCGCGCCTGCAGGCCGGCACGTGGGCCGACGTCGTCTGCTGGCGCGAAACCCGGAAGCTCGGCTCAAAAGCGGCCGGGCGCGACCGGGGCCGGCTGCTTTCGATGGACGACTCCGCCGCCCTGCGCGGATACCGCCGTGCGCTGGAGCTGGAGCGGCGGCTCGCCGCCGTCCCGTGCCCGGAGCCGCGCAGGACGGACCTTGCGGAATATATCTGTTCCGCGCGCGGGGTTGCGCTGGTGGACGCGGCCTGCCTCGCGCTGAAAAAATACGCATACAGCGACGAAAACGCGCCGCTTGCCCTCAAATGCGGGAATCTGGCGGAATCCTTCGAGGTCTGGTTCCGCCGGTACGAGGCGCTGTGGCGCCGCCGCAACCGGGAAAGTGAGCTTTACCGCATCCGCCGCACCGTCCAGGACCTGTGCGCATTTCTGCGGGACTGTGCGCAGAGCCGTGAGAAGCCGGACGCCGTTCCGCACCGGCAGGGGGAGAAACAGGGGGAAATGCTATGATATTTGCCGAAGAGAGGGCGCAGGTCATCTGCGGCCAGCTGAAAAAGCTGGAGAAAGTACAAAAGCGGGAGCTCACGCGCTGGCAGGTCAAAGACGGCCTGTTCCTGCGGCCCCGGGAAGCCGAGGACGCGAAAGAGCCGTGGCGGGATTTTGACAGCCTGAAGGACCACTGGTACGGACCGGATCGGCATTACTGGTTCCGCGCCGACCTCGCGGTGCCGGAGGACTTTGACGGCAAGCCGCTCTGGCTGGTGTTCCGCACGCAGATTGAGGAATCCGATGACGGCAAAAACCCGCAGTTTCTGCTGTTTGTAAACGGGAAAGTCACGCAGGGGCTCGACATGAACCACCGGGAGGTATTTTTGACTGCCCGCGCCCGCAAGGGCGACCGAATCCGCCTCGACCTGCAGGCCTATACGGGTACCCTGCACGCCGAATTCCGCCTGGTTGCGGAGATGGTGCAGATCGATCCGGAAATCCGGAACCTCTACTATGACATGCAGGTTCCGCTTTGGTGCTTTTCCCGGATGGAGAAGGACGGAAAGGTCCGCCTGGATATGGAAACCGTGCTGAACCACGCGGTCAATCTGCTGGACTTCCGCGAGGAATATTCCGAGGATTTTTACCGCTCCGTCCGCGCCGCGGACGAATACCTGCAAAAAGCGCTCTATGAGGACCTGGCCGGCTGCGGAGACGTAATCGCCACCTGCATCGGCCATACGCACATCGACGTGGCGTGGTGGTGGACCGTCGCTCAGACGCGGGAAAAGGTCGCGCGCAGCTTTGCGACGGTGCTGAAGCTGATGGACGAATACCCGGGCTACAAGTTTATGTCCAGCCAGCCGCAGCTCTATGAGTTTCTCAAAGACCGCTACCCGGAGATATATGCCGGAATCAAAGAGCGCGTGCGGCAGCGCCGTTGGGAGCCGGAGGGCGCCATGTGGCTGGAGGCCGACTGCAACCTGCCTTCGGGCGAATCGCTGGTGCGGCAGATTCTGTTTGGCAAACGCTTCTTCCGCGAGGAGTTCGGCGTGGACAGCAGGGTCCTCTGGCTGCCGGATGCGTTCGGCTTCAGCGGCGCGCTGCCCCAGATTATGAAAAAAAGCGGCATCCGCTATTTCATGACGACCAAAATGTCGTGGAACCAGTTCGACGAAATTCCGAACGACACGTTCCTGTGGCGCGGAATCGACGGGAGCGAAATCCTCACCCACTTCATCACGACGCCGGGCGTGGGGCAGAGCTCGAAACAGTTTTTCACCACCTACAACGGCATGCTGCACCCGGATGCGGTGATGGGCGCGTGGCAGCGCTACCAGAACAAGGAGATCAACAACGACGTCCTGATCGCCTTCGGCTACGGCGACGGTGGCGGCGGGCCGACGCGGCAGATGCTGGAGACCTCGAAGCGCATGGAGAAGGGCCTGCGCGGCGTGCCGAAGGTCCGGCAGGAGTTCGCGGAGACTTATTTTGAAGAGTTGGAGCGCCGGGTCCGGAACAACCCGCAGCTGCACACCTGGCAGGGCGAACTGTATTTCGAGTACCACCGCGGGACTTATACGTCCATGGCGCGCAACAAACGCGCCAACCGCAAAAGCGAGCTGATGCTGATGGACCTGGAGTTGCTCTCGGTCCTGGCCGGCCGCAGTTTGCCTTATCCGCGCGCAAAGCTGAACGCCCTGTGGAAAAATGTGCTGCTGAACCAGTTCCACGACATCCTGCCCGGCACGGCAATCCACGAGGTCTATGAGGTCACGAAAAGAGAATATGAAAAAATTGCCCAGACCGGCAAAAAGCTGATTCTGGAGCGCCTCCGCACGCTGGCCGGCTCCGGAAAATCGGTCGCGGCGTTCAACACGCTCGGGTTCGAGCGCGGGGCGCTGCTGAACCTCGGCAAGCTGAACGCCACGGCCCTCGTGCGAGGCGGCAAGCAGTATCCCATTCAGCAGACGCCCGCCGGCGCCGTCGCGTATGTCGGCGCGCTGCCGCCGAAGGGATACTGCAGCTTTGCCGTCGAGCAGCGGACGCCGGAACCCGAAAACCCGTTCCGCGTCTCGCAGCGGGGCATCCAGACGCCGTTTTACCGGGTTGCGCTGGACGGGCACGGCCTGCTCACGTCGGTCTACGACAGGCAGAACGGGCGCGAGGTCCTGCAGAAGGGCCGCCGCGGGAATCTGATGCGCGTCTATGAGGACAAACCCATTTACTTTGACAACTGGAACATCGACATCTATTATAAAGAGAAATACTGGGACGTCGACCGCCTTACGAAGATGGAGTGGGTCGAAACCGGCCCCGTGCGCGCGGCCCTGCGGCTGGAATGGGCCTTCTCGAAATCGACCATCCGGCAGACCGTGTATTTTTATGCCGACGACCGCAGAATCGACTTCAAGACGGTGGTGGACTGGCACGAGCACCAGCAGCTGCTCAAGGTCCATTTCCCTGTGGAAATTCATTCCGACGAGGCGACTTTCGAGATTCAGTTCGGAAATATCAGACGAAAAACGACCCAGAACACCAGCTGGGACGTCGCCCGCTTTGAGAGCTGCGGCCACCGGTGGGCCGATATTTCGGAAGGGGGGTACGGCGTCAGCCTCCTGAACGACTGCAAGTACGGCCATTCCGTCCACGACGGGGACCTGGCCCTCACATTGATTAAGAGCGGCATCGAGCCGAACAAGACCGCCGACCAGGAGCGGCATTTCTTCACCTATTCGCTGTACCCGCACGCGGGGGACTGGGGTGAAGGGGGCACAGCCCGCGAGGCCGCCTGCCTGAACCAGCCCGCCTATGCCGTGGCGGACGCCGCGCAGGGGCTTGAGTTCTCTCTGCTCAGTGTCGATGCGAAGAACCTGATGGCAGATACCGTCAAGCAGGCCGAGGACGGCAACGGCGTGATTCTGCGTCTGTACGAATACCAGAACAGGCGCGGAAAGGCGACTGTGAGACTTTCCGGCCGGATTGCCCGGGTCGCCGAGTGTGACCTGATGGAAAACGACGTGGCCGGGCTCGCCCACGGGGACCGGGAATTCGCTTTCGAGTACAAACCCTATGAAATCAAGACGTTCCGGGTGATTTTTGAGCCATGAAGTATCAAAACGCGGAGCTTTCTCCGGAAGAGCGCGCCCGCGACCTGCTTCCCCGCCTGAGCGTCCGGGAGAAAGCCGGGCAGCTGAACCAGAGGCTGTACGGCTTTTCCTGCTACCGGCGGGAAGGGGGGACCGTCGCCCTGACGGATGAATTTAAAAAAGAAGTCGAGCGGTGGGGGGGCCTCGGCCTGCTGTATGGCCTGTACCGGGCCGACCCGTGGTCGAAACGGGGCTATGAGAACGGAATCGACCGCGGGCTTGTGGCGCCGGCCTACAACACCGTGCAGAACTATGTGGTCGCGCATTCCCGCTTCGGGATTCCCGTGTTGATAAGCAGCGAATGTCCCCACGGGCATCAGGCGCTCGACGGCTACCTTTTGCCGGTGGCGCTCGCGATGGGCGCTTCCTTCAATCCGCAGCTTGTGCGGGCGGCGTTTTCCGTCTGCGGCGCCCAGACCAGGGCGATGGGCGTGGACCTTGCGCTGGTCTCCGTTCTGGACGTGCTGCGCGACCCGCGCTGGGGGCGCAGCGAAGAGTGCTTCGGGGAAGACCCTTTTCTCTGCTCCCGCATGGCGGAGGCCGCCACCCGGGGCGTCCAGGGGCAGGGCGTAACCATGGTGGCTAAGCATTTCTGCGCGCAGGGCGAGGGGACTGGCGGCGTCAACGCGAGCGCCGCGCGCATCGGCGAGCGGGAGCTGCGCGAAATCCACCTGCCCGCCGCGGCTGCGGTCTGCCGGGCGGGCGCCGGCGGAATCATGGCCGCGTACAACGAAATCGATGGTCTCCCCTGCCACGCCAACCCGCGCCTGCTGCGGAACATCCTGCGTGGGGAACTCCATTTCGGCGGGATTGTGATGGCCGACGGAAAGGCAATTGACCGCCTGAATATTCTGACCGGGGATCCGGAGGATTCCGGCGCCCTCGCGCTGAGGTCCGGCGTGGACGTCGGGCTGTGGGACGACGGCTTTTCCCTGCTTGGAAAGGCCCTTGAAGACGGGAAAATCACCATGGAAGAGCTGGACGCGGCGGTGCTGCGCGTCTTGACGCTGAAATTTTCGCGCGGGCTGTTTGAGAAGCCCTACCTCGAAGAGCCGCTGGACCTGGACCGCTTCACTTACAAAAAGCACGGCGAATCGCTCGAACTGGCCCTTCAGTCTCCCGTGTTGCTGAAAAACGCGGGCGGCCTGCTTCCGCTTGACCGGAAAAAGCTCCGCTCCGTCGCCGTCATCGGCCCGAACGCCGACAGTCTGTACCGCCAGTGCGGCGATTATACGCCGCCGATTCGGCCGGGAGACGGAGTGACCATTCTGGAGGGAATCCGGCGCGCGGCGGGGAAAAACGTGAAAATTGTCACGGCGCCCGGCTGTGGGGAGCAGGCGGTGGAAGCCGCCGCGCGGGCCGATGCAGTCGTCCTTGTTTTGGGCGGCTCCAGCAGCCGGTTCGAGGGCGCCGAGTTCGGCGCGAATGGCGCGGCGGTCCACGCCGAGCGCCAACCCATGGACTGCGGCGAAGGGGTCGACAGCGCCTCGCTTTCGCTGGGCGCGGAGCAGACGGGCCTTGCGGGGGCCGTCTTTGCGCTGGGAAAGCCGACGGTGACCGTGGTCGTCGCCGGCCGCCCGTACGCGATTCCGGAAATCGCGGCAAGGACGGACGCCCTTCTGTATGCGTTTTACCCGGGCCCCATGGGCGGCCGCGCCGTCGGAGAGCTGCTGTTCGGAGACGCATGCCCGTCGGGCCGTCTGCCGGCTTCCCTTCCCCGCAGCGCGGGGCAGCTGCCGGTCTGCTATGATTCCAAGAGCTCCTACGACGCCATGCGCTACCGCGACGAGGCGCCCTCGCCGCTCTTCCCGTTCGGATTTGGTCTGTCTTATGCGCAATTTCAATATTCCGGTTTTCGCCTTTCCCATGATTCGGTCGCGGCGGAAGAGCTGAAATCCCATCCCGTCACTTTGAAATTCACCGTGAAAAATGTCGGGGAGCGGGAAGGCTGGGCTGTTCCGTCCCTTTATATCCACGCGCTCGGCGGCTCGGTCGTGCGGAGAAGGAAAGAGCTGCGCGCTTTTGAGAAGCGCTTTCTTCGCCCCGGGGAATCCGCCGGCGTCTGCCTGCCGCTGGACGCCGAAAAGCTCGCCGTGTGGGACGCGTCCCTGCGCTTTGCGGTGGAACCGGGCGCCGTCGCGCTTTCGCTGGAAGACGGCGGAAAGCGGTGGTGGGAAGGGATTTTGAAAATCCGCCGGTAAAAAATCTCTCCGCTTCGGAACGCGGCAGGCGCTTTTTCTCCGGCAGCCGTGAGAAGCGGAAAAATTCAATCCAGCTTGGGGGAATATCACCGATGAACAAGAGCCTTTCCAATGAAGCGTGGCCGACCATGGTGACGCCTTTTAACCGGGACCGCGGGATCGACTACGGCGCGCTGGGCGCGCTTACCGATTGGTACATCGCAAACGGCGCGGACGGGCTGTTCGCCGCGTGCCAGTCGAGCGAGATTTTCTATCTTTCTCTAAAAGAAAGAGTCGGGCTCAGCAAATTTGTCAGGGAAAAATCTTCCGGCCGGGTCCCGGTCGTCGCGTCCGGCCATATTTCCTGCGACCTGCGCGACCAGGCGGAGGAGTTGAACCGGATTGCGGAAACGGGCGTGGACGCCGTGATACTGATCAGCAACCGCCTCGCGGGCGAGGATGAAACCGACGACATTTTCCTGGAACGGCTTGACCGCCTTTTGCACGAGCTGCCAAAAGAGGTCAAGCTGGGCTTTTACGAATGCCCCTACCCGTATAAAAGGGTGCTTACGCCGAAGATTCTGAGGTACTGCGTCTCCACGGGACGCTTTACGTTCTTGAAGGACACCTGCTGCGACATCCGGCTGATTCGGGAAAAGCTGAACGTTTTAAAGGGAAGCGGCATACGGCTGTTCAACGCCAATACCGCCACGCTTGTCGAGAGCATGAAGTACGGCGCCGCCGGCTACAGCGGGGTCATGGCGAATTTTCAGATGAAGCTGTATTCCTGGCTTGCGAAGCACTGGCGCGAAAATCGGCAGGTGACCGATAGGATTCAGGACATCCTGACGATGTGTTCTTACATCGAGCTGAAAAATTATCCGGCCAACGCGAAATGCTACCTCAACAGGATCGGCGTGCCGATGATGGAAACCGCGCGCAAGGGCTGGCAGTCCGCGCAGACGGCCACGGAGCGGCTGGAGCTGAGCCAGATGGCTCAGCTGACCAGGGCTGTGGAAGCGAAGCTTGGAATCTCGTAAAGCCGTCTTTCCACTTGTTTTAAGAAGGAAACTGGAGTAAAATAGTCGTTAAAGAAAAAGCCGGTTCCCCTTCGGCAACCGATGAGGCAAAGGAGGATCCTTATGAGAAAGGATTTTGGAGCGAAGCCCATCACCTACCCGCAGCCCGTGTTCGTCATCGCCGCCTATGGGGAGGACGGCGTCCCCGACGCCATGGACGCGGCCTGGGCGGGCATCAGCGACGAAAAAGAAATCTCCGCGTGCATCAGCGCCGGGCACAGGACAACGAAGAACATCCTTGCCAGCGGGGCGTTTACCGTCAGCATGGCGGATGCGGCGCATGTGGCGCAGTGCGACTACCTTGGGATTGTTTCGGCGAATCAAGTTCCGGATAAATTTGCGAGGGCCGGGTTTCACGCCACAAAGAGCAAACTTGTGAACGCGCCGCTCATCGACGAGCTGCCGA
>ENA-UOOI01002477-UOOI01002477.1-fermentation-metagenome-genome-assembly--contig:-NODE-2477-length-15958-cov-3.490159_pt1 | contig 15958 bp, 14 predicted proteins | sample MGYA00245779_ERZ724027 | MGnify/ENA primary metagenome ERZ724027 (study PRJEB28704, sample SAMN03018318) | fermentation metagenome | biome: anthropogenic terrestrial biome; feature: soil; material...
TCCGGAATTTTTCGCGCTGTAGAGCCTTGTAAACGCCTCCGCGCGGATGGAATCGATATCTTTTACCTGGGGCTCTCCGCTTCCGGAAATCGCGATCGCTTTTGAGGCGGCCGTCAGAGCCCGTTTGATATCCGAATGACTTTTTCCGCTTTCCGTCGCTTTCCGGACTTTCGGGACAGAGGCCTCCGTTTCCGCTGCGGCCTTGTCTTTCGATTTTTCCTTTTCCATACCTACTTGCCCCTTCCACAGAATTTATCTGGATGAAAAGAATAAAATTCGTTTTGAAGCCTGTCTTTCGTTTCGCTTTTTCCCTTCCTCGGAACATCCCCGGCCGCTGCCCCGGATTTCCATTTCGGGATATGCTCCATAATACTGCAGTGCCGGAGATATTTCGCGCCGGGATGTTCGGAATAGTCGTATTTGCCGCACTCAAACGGCTTCTGCCCCCGCAGGAGGATCAGTTCCCGGTTTCTGGGAATTCTCAGAACCTCGTCCGGAGTAAGTAGAGGACGTTTTCCGATGGAACTGTTTTCCTTATATCCGTAGGGCTGAAACAGGGAGCCGGAAAAACGATCTTTTGATTTGCTGGACACCCCCACCGTTACGACGCCGGATCGATCTGAAATGTATTTCGCCGTCGTCGCGTCCGTGCAGCCCAAAAACAGGTTTGTGTCGCAGTTTCCGAGAATTTCCTCCCACTGCCCGTACGGATACCGGTTCTGAAGCTGTGCGAGGTTCTGGAAGATGACCGAAATGTTGATTCCGCGGGAACGCACCGTTGAAATTTTCTTCGTAAAATCTGAAATGGAGGCGATATTTGGAAATTCGTCCAGAACGAAGTTTACCGGCACCCAGCATGTCCTTGCGCCGTCGTTCTGGCTGAAGCCGGACGAATCGGCGAAAGAAACCAGTTTCACAAACAACATGGAGTAAAAGAGTGCCGCCAGAAAATCAAACGCGCTCTGCTGGTCGGACGTCACGCAGAAATACGCGCATCTGCGTTTCCCGGGCGCCCGGAGATTCATCTCGCTGTGGTTTGTAATATTCTGTACGGCCTTTCCCTGAAAAACCTGCAGACGGCTTCCAAGGCCGATGATGACTCCGCCTTTTACGTTTTCGTTTGCCTGCTGATAAATGCTGTAGGCCGCTTTCGCGGCCTGGGTATCGTCGTTGAAAGGAAGCTCCGCGAACATTTCATCCAGCTCCTCCGGCCGGCGCTTTGTAATCAGGTTGTAAACCTCGCACATGCGCGTCGGGATATCCGGATTTCGTTCCACATAAAGGCAGAGGGCCTTTAACAGGTTCATTTCGCAGTCGCTCCAGAAATCCTGCTTTCCTTTTCCGGCCGTGTTTCTGATTATGGTGTCCGCGTATATCTGGGCGTTCAGGTCGTCTCCTTCGATTTCGGCCAGGCAGTTCCAGCTGTCGCTGTGCGCCATCCCGGCAGCGTCCTTAATGTCCAGCAGCCTGACTTCGTACCCTCTGCTCTCAAGATAGGGTGCCATAGACTCATAGAGCTCGCCTTTCGGATCCGTGACCAGCATGCTTTCGCCGGTTTCCACTTTTGCCTCGCATTCCATTCCGGCAAAAACGGGATTTGCCTCGGCGCTTCCGTCCCGGCGGATGGTGCAGACTTTGCCGGCGTCCCAGATTGGGATCACATAACTGCCGTCTTCCCGCCGCCCGAACTGGGCGCCGGATTCCAGCAGGGCGTTCCGGATATCGGGTTCCCGCTGCCCCGACTGCCGAAGGACGATTCGTTTTCCCCGCTTTACGGCCTGCATCATATACGGCCGCACAAACCCGCGCGATTTTCCCGTCCCGGAAGCCCCGTAAACGCTGATGTGTCTGTTTAAGGGGCTGTTGTCCGGGATCGTGTAGACTTTTCCGGTGCTTTCCTCTTTCCCAAGGATAATTTCGTCGGTGTCTTCGGCGCGCTTCCGGTGCAGGACCTTTCTGCGGTCGAAATCAGAAATCCATCCGGACGTCCCGTACGTTCCTTTCCGTGAGTACGTAAAGTTCCGCGCCCTGTCATATCTTCCCGCAGAGTCTCTGCCGGACGAAAAATAGCTCCAGACCGCGTTGGCCGCGGCGAATACCAGCAGGATCCCGAAGAGGCCGTACGGAGACGCGGACATCCGGACAGCTTCCAGCCCGGCCCCGAATTTCGGCTGGTATGCCTCGTCCGCGAGATGGGCGTTCCCCCGCAGGATTTCCCCCGTGAGAAGCCCGGGATAAATGCAGACAAGAAAGACGAAAAACTCCCTTTTAAGAATTCCTTTCAAGGTTTCACTCACCAGCTTTCCGGGAAGATAAAAAGCCCATGCGGGTTTTCGTACCGCATGGGCGCCCCCTTTCTCTTTTTCTCTCCGCTTTCCGCAGGCTTTTTTGAAACGTCAGGCTCCTTCCGCGATGCTGACGGCCCCGGTTACGTCTGCGCTGCTCTCCGCCGGCGCGGTGTTAAACAGCACGCCGATCTGGCTCGATATCTTCGGCAGGATGAAATCCTTAAACAACACATACAGCGCGAACAGAATCAGGGATCCGATGACGATTGCCGCCAGTATTTTGACGCCGCTGTCCACATAGCCGTCGCCTCTGTTTCCGGCCGACGCGGCTTCCGCTTTCGCGATTCCTTTTCGAATCAGATCTTTCAAATAATTTCCCCTTTCTAGCTTGTGAGAGCTTTCCAATAATATCAATATAGTGTATTAATATGAATAATAAACCTACATATAGTATAAACTACTTTTCCCGCTGATACAATATGCAAAATAAACAAGGAAACGGCCTTATCCGCTTTCCCGTTTTATAGGGATGCACAAAAAAGAAAGAAGCTCGAAAGAAATATTCCGGTTTTCAAGATGCGGCGTCTTTCCAGAATCCGCCCGCTAACTCACGAGATATCGGACTTTCCCGTCTGTGGAAACGGTCAGATACGCGTAAATATCAAACGACTGGTTCAGACGCTCCAGCTTTTTTATCTGCTCCTTATTTTCGAGGATGATGAAAACCTGTCCGGGAGGTTTGCTTTTATATTTGGATTCCATCGAAAACATGGCAAAATTCTCATCCCCCGGCTGGATATAAAAGACATCGAAAATCGGATCTCCGTCTTTGGAAAGGCGTCTTTTGAAAAAGGTCAGCACATGGGGGGAATCCTGCTGGATAAAATACTGCTGAACCGAATCCCCGATATCCAGCATAAACCAGAGCGCCTTGATTTTTCCCGGGTTGACGTCCAGGGGACGGATAAATTTTGCCTCCATTAGAAATTTTCCGGACGGATCCCGGTACGCGTATTTTTTTCGTATCAGCTGACGGAGGATCGCCTCAATCTGCGGCGGTCTTTTCATTTTCCGCGCCAACGCCGCCTGAATCAGAGAAACGGGCAGCGCCGGGCAATCCTTCAGCAGCTCGGCAATATTCAGGATATCCGACTGCGGTATCAGTACTGCCATTTTTTAGCGCCGGCCTTCCGGCCCGGCGCGTTCCACTCCTTTCCGTCACAGGGTTTCTAAGTTCGCCGGCAGGTAGTTCACCGTTCCTTTCCCCTTAAATTCTGTCTCCGCTTTCTTTCCGCGACGATCTGCTCCAGGCGTTTCCGATCCGTCGTAATCAGCTCTTCCTCCATTTCCGACGCGATCATCTTTACGGGGATATTATTGGAGTTGACGATGACAAGGCCGTTCCCGCGCTCAAAATTCGTGATGTCATGAGTTTCCTCGTCGGACAGCCCCAGAATTTCCTGAGCCCTCTCCGCCTCCTTCTGCTCGAGCTGGAGGACGATTTTCAGTTTGGAGTTGCCGAGGATCCCTTTGCCGTATTTTCCATTGTCAAGCGCGAAGAAATCGTTGATATCCTGCGTCGCGGCAAAGGCCGATCCGCCGTATCCACGGATGATTTTAAACATCTCGAGCACATAATCTGCCGCCAGCCTGTTGCTTCCGGCGCCGATCAGCTTCCAGGTTTCGTCAATAAAGACAGCCTTCCGCTTCGTCCGGTCCTCCTTGATTTTATCGTAGATATAGTCCAGCGCCACGAACATGCCGACCGGCTGCAGTTCTTCGTCAAACTCCGAGAGATCGATGACGATGTACCGGTTGTCGAGACTGACGTTTGTCTGGGCGTTAAACGAGCTCGCGGATCCGTGGACATACCGGTACAGGATTGTCGCGATACGACCTGCGTTCGGCCCCTGCTTTTTTAAGGCATCATAAACATCCCCGAGGATCGGCATCTCCTTATATTGGGGGAGGCCGTTTTGAAACGGCTTCGTCCTGTCGGGAAGGCTGCCGTTGTCGTGCGTGATACCCTTTTCCCGGTAGGCTTCGATCAACGCGTTATCAAGAAGCTGATCTTCCATATAGCTGATGTCCGGGATAATGAGGGAAAAGAACGTATGGACTTTCTGAATTTTCTTTGAAAGGATGCTGTCGTCGGTCTGCCCGGCTTCCTCGTCGAGGATTCGCTCACTTGACTTGTCGAGGGGCCGGATCTCCAGGATGTTGATACTGTTGGGCGAACCTGGGCTCAATTTGATAAATTCCCCGCCTACGGCCGCGCAGGCTCTCCGGAACTCGAATCCCTTGAGCGGGGCGATGAGAAACGTCTGGATTCGTTTCATCCGGAATCTCAGCGCCATCAGCTGCAGAAGAAAGGTTTTCCCGGATCCGGTGGTCCCCAGGATACAGCCGTTGGCGTTTTTGTATCTGGATGAATCAAATGGATCCATGATGCAGAGCGAGTTATTCTGCTGATTGATGCCGAGCAGGATCCCGGAACTGTCCGTCAGCTCGTACGCCGTGAAAGGGTAGGTGCTCGCGGCGCCGTAGGTCAGGACATTTCGTTTCGACCGCTCGTAAAGGACCGGCGAGATCCGGCAATACGGCATGGACGACCGGAACGCGTCAATCATGTGATACCTGCAGATTTTCGCTTCCATGTCCTGCGACGCGAGGAGTTCTCTGGTCCATTTGACTTTTGCGTCCAGAATTTCTGGTGTCGGCGCGGAAAGCGTGATCAGAATCGACATATAGTAAAAATCCTCGTTGCCGGCAAGGCCGTCCTTGATAAAATAACCGGACTGAATCTGGCTGCCGAGATCGTCGTAATCCGAGTTGGTGTCCTGCGCGTCCTTCATTTTCGCGCGGCTGATTCTCAGCGACTGCCCCAGTTTATTCCTGACTTTTGTTTTTTCCTGCATGCTTAGATAGATATCGACGTCAAAGCCGTCCCCCGCGTTGACCAGACCCGCGAGCCATCCTCCCGCGACGTCGATCCGGTAATGGCCGGAGGGGATATATAGAAACGTATAATAGGTGGAATTTGATACGAGACAGGACGGTTCCACATGAAGAAAACGCGGGGCCAGGGTATCGGCAAGGGAGGGTTCCATCCCCCTGGTCTCCCCGCTTTTCGCGTAATCGGCCAGTACATGCTGAACCCGTTCCGGCAGAGTTTCCTTTCCGGACCTGTTGTAAAGGAAATAAAGCAGATCCATCAAAAACAGATCTTCGTCTTTGTGCTCGACGATTTTATTTCCGCACTTTCCGAGAAAGTTCCGGGTAATCAGGGCGCATTCCCGGAGGCTGCTCACAATATCACGGTACATGGGTGACGGAGAAGGACAGGAATACTCCGTTACGATGAAAAAACGCCTGGATACGCTCTGGGAATATCCGACGGAACAGATAAGGTCCAGGTTGTCCCGCTGCAGTTCCCGGCATTTTTCGTTCGGTTCTTTTTTTATTTCCTCCCGAATGGCGGAAACCAGACGGTCGATGTTGGCCGGGCAGGAGATCACTTTCAGCTGCAGATGTACCGACAGCCGGGAAGCTACTTTCAGCCACGCCGCGAAATTATAGATGATATTGGTCTTTTCCCATTCGGAGCGCAGATGGAAATTGACGGGTTCCACCTCGATGACGGTGAGGTACCGGCCGTCTCTGGTATGGATTATCCCGTCGCGGATTTCGTCGGCGTCGACAAGATCCTGGGAATACCGGTATTTTTTCATCTGCCGTCTCTTCTTCCGCTGGATTTCCGGTCTCTCCCGACGGCGCCTTTCCGGGTCATGCCTGCATGAGCTGGATGACGGCGACGGCGAGGAGCGCGAGGATGATAAGAAAAGTGGTCCGGTAAGACCGGTCGGACCACAGGTCGCGCAGTTTGTCTATGATTCCCGGCATTTTAGCCCGCCTCCTTTCTTTTCCCGAAAATGTCGTTCCACTTTCTCCGCTCCGACTTGAGCTTCCTCAGCTGATCGCGGGCGTAGACGGAATAGAAAAGGATATTTTTCCCCGAGGCCAGATAGTGAAAAACATCCGCGGCATACTGAAACAGGGATCCGTCGTTTACCCCGATCAGGGCAACGGCCGCGAGGGGAAAAACGACGACGACCGTAAGAATCACCTTTGTCATCAGCGGCAGGCCCGCGATTTTGTAAAGCGGGATGCAGATCGAGGCGGACAGGATCAGAGCTTCCAGGGCGTTCCTCGTTTTCAGCATTCCGTTTAAGCAGGTCCCGGCCGCGTTGTAGTTTAAAGGAATATAAAATACTGCCGGCTTTTGAGTGCCTTTTTCTGTCCACACACTGAATTCACCTCATTTTTCGCATCCAGTATAACACTGTATATTGATATTTGTCAAATTGTATATTCGTATATTGTACTATTCATACGTAACAGCCGGGAGTTTTGCCCACCAGGTGAATTGATTCTCCCCGCTCCGTACGGAGTTTAGGCCGGTCGAATATTTGACGCCCTCATCAAATCCCGCGGCTTCTACGATAACGGCTCCCTTGTCCGGATCGTTTCCGATATAAATACCTGCGTGGCCGTTTCGAAGCACCACGGCGCCGACCGGGACGTTCGGCGGCATGAACTTTTGATTGGCGCTGAGAGTTCCCCAGTTTCCCTTTTTGCCGTGCTCGATGCATGTTTCGTAAAGGGACGCGGTTGTCCGGTATCCGTAGCCGTGGGTATTCCCGGTAAACCCGTAATCGTAATCCTGCGCGGCAAAAAACTTGTGGTGCCCGATGGTGGTGACATAGGCAAGGCTCTCGTGCCAGCCGCTCTGGACCAGACCCGGCTGATAAAAATAGCGGATGGGCGCGTCAACCGCCCTCCGGCCGTTGTCAAAAACGTCGGACACCGCGCTTTTCACGCTGGCGGTAATCGGCAGACTTCCGTCGACCGCGTACTGGCCTTTGACGACTACGCGCCCCGGCCTTTCACGCGCCGCGAGACAGGTATCCAGGATGCACTGCGCGATGGCCATCTGACCTTCGTATGGCTCCCCCTCGGCTTCATTCGCCACAGTCTGTTCGATAAGGCCCCGCTCGGAATCCGTCAGGGGATATGGATCCGTATGGTCCGCGTAGACGGACGGGTTGAAACACATATACCCGATAATCAGGCCGGAGCAGTCGAAACCGGGTTTGTTATGCCAACCGGCCAGTGTAATTTCCACATCCGCGTCGGAGGAACATGCTTCCCCGGACTGCGCGGCGCCCGAATGCTGCCAGGCTTCCATGGATTTCGCCGTGATTTCCTGGCCGTGCCAGCCCCAGACGTACCCGCACCGGGTGTCCGCGGCGTTTTTGACAAACTGAACAAGACCCCGGTTTGTTTTTCCTCCGTGATCGATTTCACGAAGCCCCCGCGCCAGCCCGCAGAGCGCGGTCTGATAATCCGACGTCCCGCCCAACATGGAAGTGTCCCCGCAGGCAAAGGTTTCCCAGCCGGATTCGCTCAGCAGGCTCATTTTGCTCCAGAAGTCAGTCGGGTTAAAATCCCACGGATTCAAAATCTGGAATACCGCATCGCAAAACCCCGCCATGGCGGCAAGGATCAGAAGATAGGGGAATACTGCGGCGAAGATTGCCCCGATTATTTTCAGGACAGCTTTCAGGATTTCCCGGAGCGGGACGCCGCAGAACGTTTTTTCGCGTTCCCATGCTGCCGTATTTTCCGGCATAAATTTGTCCGGGCAGAGGGAATGCCCGGACCTTGCCTCCTTTCCTTTATTTTTTAAGCGGCGGAATTCGTCCGGAAACCGGGTTCCGGACTCCCGCCGGTTTTCCGGTTTTCTGGTTCCCGCGGATTTCGCCTGACTGACCGTTCAGGGCGGGTTTGGACGGAAATCCGTTTTCCTCCGGAAATGGGGCGGACAGTTTCCCGGATCCCCCGATTTTTGGTTCCGCTGCGCCAGGGGTCCCGACCGTCTGAAAACCGGCGGATTCTGTCGGGAAGGCTTCCCGTCCGCTGGAAACCGGGGCTGGTTTCTCCCCGCCGCCGTCCGGCGCCGGGAGCGTTTCCCCGGCCGTTCCGGCGGGATGATTCAGCGTCTGGAACGATCCGGCTGATTCCTGAATTTTCCCGGCGTCCAGGGTGCCCCGGCCCGCGTCATAGGATGCCTGCAGGTACGCCTGCATCGGTTCGCCCATTTTGTTTACATCCGCGTGATACCAGGTATTCCCGTCCCCTCCGGTAAACGCGTCCGGGCGGACATTCTGAAACGACGGCAGGGATGACGGGTCCGTCTGGGTGAAAAAGTGCAGGTTTCCGGCGTTATCCCGCATCAGGGCGCCGCTGCCGGTCGATTTGATGCTGGAAAGGTCCATTCCGGCCTGGGCAAACCTGCTACTAAGCGCAGGAGCCCCGATCGTGGAGATGACCTGCATCTTCGCCGTGTTCCCGGTATGGAAAAGCTGCCGGACCGGCGCCTGAGGGAAAGTTCCCGCAGAGGCGTTCCGGTGATCCCGTGCCGAAAAGCGTGGCGCTTCCCGGCTGCCGCTGCCGGCCGTGCCGGAAACCCGGTCCATCCTTCCGGTTTCCTCTCCGGCGGCCCCGGCGGAAACCCTGCCTTCCGGAAGACCGGAAGCTTCCGCCGTGCCGGACTGCCAGGCGCCGGCGCGGATGGGTTCCGAATCCGCCGCTGTACGGCGGAATCCGTCTGCGGATCCCCCCGGCCCTCCGAAGCCGTCTGGTCCGGCCGGCTTCGGACCGCCGGCCATGCCTCCGAATGCGGGAGGGGTAAAGTGAGTTCCACCGTTTCCTCCGAGTATCCCGGGGCCTCCCTGGAACGATCCAGCCGCCCTGGCCGCTTTGGAACCGTATTTCACCGCGGTTCTGCCGGCATTCTGCACTGCGCTGAAAATATTTCGGAGGGATTTCGCGGATACGATAATTTCCGACAGCATGTTCCCGCCGCTGATTCCGACGGTCAGGCCGAGATCGCGCAGGTAATTGTCCAGATGCTGGGCGATCTTTAAAAACGCGACAATCAGCAGCGCGGAAACAAGAACCGCTTTGGCGTTCTGCGACTGCGAGACCGCGTTCGAGAACTGTCCGACCGACGCGTTGATCATGCAGAGGGTTATCGCATTGCAGAGCAGCAGAAGGTTCTGACCGAAGAACATTCGGCAGAACGATTTAAAAATGTTCGATGTGCTGCTAAGAACCACGGAGCTCGCGGCAAGCGGCGAGAATACCACCATCACGTTGACCATGAGGTAACGCTCGAACATCTCGACGACAAGAATACAAAAATTATATACAATCATCAGCATCAGTATCAGCACCAGAATCGACGCGAGAAGCCTTGACTGGCCCTTGTCCTGGGACTGGAACGGATTAAAATCGCTGCCGATGCTGAGAAAAACCGAGATAAGGTTGTCGGGCGCCAGCCTTTGCCATTTGATGGTGTCCGTCGTCATCGACATCAGGGTTCCATACGGATATCCAAACATGCCGGTAAAGAGATACTGAAACGCGCTGCTGGAAAACAGACAGAGAAAGATCGCTGTGAAAAAACGTGCCCCCATGCTGATTGGGCTCTGGGCCTCAAATCCCAGACCGGAAAACAGGTTCCGGAAAAGCCCGAGGAGAAACAGCCCGACCGCAAACGCGACTCCAAGCGCCACAAGGTAATTTTGAATTTTCACGGCGGCCGGAAACGCGGCCAGAAACTGTTTTGTCGACATTGTGAGCGTGTTTTTAACCGTATTTGACATGATGGCGAGGAAACTGACAAGCAGCGGACACAGCATGTCGATTATCGCCTGCAGCAGCGAGGATACAATCGTATTGGCCGCGGTCTGAAAAAACCCGGTAAACCCGCGCAGCATGTTCTGGATAAAATCGCTCAACCTTTTTCCACATCCTTCCGATATCTCCCCCGCGCGGCGGGAATGCCGCGCGGGGAGTTCCGGCACTCGCTGCGCCGCCTTGCCTTTTCTAGAATAAGCGTGTCAGCCGGTCCATTTGGTGTTTGCGGAGCTGAAAAGCTTCTCACCGTAGGTGATGATGGATCCGAGAACATTGAATACAATCCAGGATCCGATAATCCGGTTTCTCCAGCTCCGGAAATCTTCCACCAGTCTGCCGTTCCGGCAGAACATCATTCCTAAAAGGCATATGGACAGCGCGACAACGCAAATCAGCGTAAAGACTCCGCTTAAATCGGTATAGACGGTTTGAAAAATTGTTTTCGCCGCGGAGAAGATATCCGTCGCGAGAAAATAACGCATTCTGCACCCCCCCTTCCACAGGCCTTCTGGATGCTCGGGATTGATATCCCTGTTTCTTCCTAAGAGTATATACAATATTTTGATTATTGTCAAATTATAAGTATAAATATGTGATTGATGTTCCCGCCAAATAAAAAAGCTCTTCCCAAACAGGAACGCGGGAAGAGCCGTGCCGAATTATGAAACGCGTTTCATCCTCTGCATTTTCTGCAGGAGGAAATCATCAATCCCTTTACCGGATTCCCAGACGGCAGGCCGGCAGAAAAAACCGGAAGACAGGATAAGGTTTCTGACTTTCCGGCAGGCCTTTTGCACCTCATTGTTCACCGGGACGGACAGATTTCCCTGTTTATCCATGTCAAACGCCTCGATGATCTCTTGGACGCCGGCCATTTTTAGCTTGTTCAGCTCGTCCCGGAACAGCTTTCCACCGCTGCTTACGCCGGGAAGAGCCAGAAATCCGATTTTTCTGCCGGTCAGTCTGTAAGTCAGGTAGGAAGCGGCATCCGCTTTCAGCGCTCCTTCCGTCAGACAGACGGATCTGGGATTTGCTGGAAACGATATCTCGTGGATCCAGCTTTTTGCCCTGGTTCCTTCCGGAAACCCGGATGACGAAAACCAGGCGTATTTCCGGTCTGCAAAGGGATCGCCGTTCCGGATCTGGAGCCCTTCCATGATGCCGTCCTTAAGGTATGGGACAAAAAAGCCGGACAGCGGGCAGTACATGTACCATTTCCGATCTTTTCGGAAAAAGCCCGGCACGCCGGAAAGCTCGCATCCGGCGCGGATCAGGGACGCCGGAATGTCTTCATTGTATTTTCCGGGGCCCGGGGTCGAACGGAAGCCGAGCGTTTCCACGGCGTTTCGGGAAAACCCCCTTTTAAGCAGGCTGTACCTGTCCTTCTGCCTGAGTCGCAGCAGGCCGAGCATCGTTCGGTAAGTTCGATCCCTCACGCCGTCGGGCGCGAGACGGGATCCTCCGGAAGCCGTTTTTCCGCGGAAAAAGCGCACCGGTTCCGGCAGAATGCTCCAGTCCATTTTACGGATGGATTGAAGCGCGTCCCGGTGGGACACCCCTAAGACCTGTTCCACAAGCGCGCAGACTCCGCCGCCGGCGCCGCATTTCGCGCAGTGCCAGACGTTGTTTCTCGCGTCAATATACAGATGTCCTTTCTGCTCCCCGCAGATCGGGCATCGGAAGATCATCTCTCCTCCGCTCTCGCGCAGGAACCGCATCCCCAGTTTGTCGGCTACCAGCAGGATACCGGGCAGCATACCATATCGCCTCACAATCTGATTTTCCGTTCGAATGGACAGAAAGGGAACAAGGTTACGCTGATCTGGTTTCGCCCGCGTGTTTTTCCCGGCTTGTCCGTCCGGTTTTCTTCTGATATCCTTCTTCTATCATCCGCGCGGCGGCGACTGCCGCGTATCCGCTGCTGCCTGACGGGGTATAGCTGTGCGCGAAATAAAGGACTTCCTCCTTCTTTTTCTGCATCAGGAGTTCCTTGTATGTCTTTCCCGTGTACCTTCCGCACGGTACGATTGTTCCGAGAGCCATCTCTTTCGTCATGGTCTTCCTGGTTTCCAGGATCCGTTCTTCCGGATTCCGATTTTTTCGAACCGTCGGTTTCGGCGCTTTCCCAGCCGGCGGATCCTGGACAGGGGAATCGGCGAGATCACCTTCCGCGAGGTCGCCGCCCGCCATGAGAGTTCCGTATCCGGCGAAAAGCAGGGCGCGCCCGACCGCCTCCGTTTCCGCGCATTCCAGCGCTTTTATGCCCAGGGGATTGTTTTTATCCGGCGCAGCCAGATGGGATCCGTACGCCGTCGCGGCGAAATCCTGCGACGGACCGTCCGCGATGGCGGCTTTCACAATATAAAGAGCCTGTCCATCGGCCGGCGCGGAAATAATCTTTGTCTGGATTTTGCCTTCCGGGTGCTCCAGTCGAAACCACATAATCCTCGCGTGGACGGGCAGGTATTTCCCTCCCTGTCCTACTCCATCCGGCTTGATATTGATGGTATATTTCGCCGGGTTAAAATTTTCTGCCGTGTGAAGCCTGATGATGTTCTTTCCCGTTTTTTCCATGTTGGAAAACCCCTTTCTTAAAATTGACAATAAAAAAAACGACGCTGATCTTTCTATAGCGTCGTTTTCTTTTTATGTCAATTCTTTGGGATTTCCGGGACAACCGCTTTCCGCATGGCCGATTCCAGTTTGGCGGAAGCAGAACATGCTGTTTTCCTGCTGCTGAAGATCAGCACACCCTTTGTAATTTTAAAGGGAAGAAAGTTTTCAGTAAGGATCCGCTTTATCTTTTCCACTTTGATTCCAATCTGCCTCGACAAGAATTCTATATCCTGAACTTCATTTATCTCTGTGGAAATACTGTAACCATTAAAGCATGATACGTATACCGTTGACATTGACATATTCTAAAACTCCTCTTCTTTAAAATACACAATGTATTAATTTATTCTGACGCCTATATTCTAGATCATATGCTATAAATAGTCAAGTAATTTTCAAAATAAAATTACAAAATTTTTATGCGTTTATTTAGCTAAATGTTTATTTATCCTTCAAATCCGTATACGGAGATATTATTAAGAAAACAGAGGGCGTTTTTAAACCCATCCGGATTTTCACGGATGCATGATAATATTCCTCATATTTTTCATTCCATTGACTGAATTCAGGTTTTCCGGTTCACAAAACGTTCAGCGAAATTTCTCCTCTCCTGATAAAAAAATGGGCGGAGGGCTGTTTTGCCCCCCGCTTCTTTTGCATCATTCAGAATTGTCCGATTTTTTCCATGGAATTTCTCTTACTTTGATATGGCGGTAAATTTTTTTCCGGGTATACCTGTCCAGAAATCCAGGGTTCAGCTTTTCAATCAGTCCTTTATCCACTGTTTCCCTTTCGGCAGAGCAGAACCTGATTTCCAGATCGGCGTTTCTGTCCGGATCGCGGACGGTTCCAGCCTGTCTTCCTTTTAAGGCGTAGGCGATTCTGGTATCGGCAAGCTCCCGCCTCGCTGTCAGCTGTCTTGCCTTTTTGTTCAGGGCTGAAATCTGCCTGCTCAATTCCTGCTCCCGCCTTGCGGCGTCCAGCAGGGAAGGATCTTCCAGTATCACGGGATCCCCGGCGGATTCTCCATCTCCTGCTCCGGGCGCCATGCCGTACTCAATCAGGGTATCCCATTCTGTATCGGCGTGGGCCTCATCTTCCGCGAGCGGTGGGGGAACCTGTCTGCGTACGTTGTTTTCCCAGAAATCCCGGGCTGTGCCGATCAATTCTTCTTCCTTGTCCAGATCCCGCCTCACGAAAGCCGCCGCGTAATCGTCCTCGTTGTTTCCGGCAACGCAGGCGATGATGGTATAGTCAAGGTTCATGACGCTCATGTATTCCCGGCACTGCCATGCGTAATACTCGGGCACGCTGTTCCAGCCCCAGCGGTTTTTGCTCCATTTTGTCAAGAACGAGTTTGGATTGGTCGTTTTGCATTCAAAAATTCCATCGTAGGGTTTCCCATCCGATCCGACGGCGTGAAAGCGGTAGTCAAGGTCGGACTGGAGAAACGGGTAGAGCGGATGCCGGTACATCCAGGTGTCTTTGTAGAGGTGGAATGCTTTCAGCTTTGTCCCGAGCCGCTTTTCCAGCCAGGCCTTATATTGACTGTGTTCATACCCGTACTGGAACCAGTTCGCGACAAACGGCTCGACGGCGTGTCCGAAATCGAGGGAATACTGGTTTCGCGGGGCCGATTTTGAAAGGCCGATCTTATCAAAGTAAAGCCCGCGTCTGGTGATCCAGGGATTGACGCCGAAAAGCGCCGACACATCGGATCCCCCGAGGCCTTTTCTTCGATACTGAAGCCAGTTTTTTTCCTGCATACCGAGCGTATCGACGATCTTTACAGGCGTATAATCAAGTTTCAGGCCCAACGCTCTTCCTCCTTTCAAAAACTTCAGGCCGCGTGAGGAACATATCCTCTGCTCTTTTTCATGTGCCACTCAGTTTCCGGAATATCGTAATCCGAAAATCGGATGGTCAGCGCGCGTCCGACCGTTTCCTTCAGGTCTTCCATTCCATGCCAGGAAATTTTATCATATTTCGCGTAGACAAGAACTCCCGTAAGCGCCGTGTAAAGTTCCAGCGCGTTGCTGAGGAGTTTACCGTCTACCGCCGTCTTATAATCCTCAAGAGCAGCCATGGCGAGCTTCTTGGGAACGCCGATTCTCTTTGCCACGTTGCAGTAGCAGGGGATCGGATACTGGATCGGGATTTCCTTCATTTTTCCAAAGGATAGAATGCTCTGATTGATAAGGGACCAGGTCATATTGGCATTTTCCCTGACTTTTTCCATGGTCGCGTCTCTGCCCTGATGCTTGACCGTCAAGGACTTGCCGATGATAAACGAGATCCCGCGCTGGACAATCTCAGGTAATACCTGAACCCCGGAAAGCCCGACGTTGGACGTTTCGACCGTAACGGCCGCGGAAGCGCCGAGAGGTTCGAGAATTTTTCCATACCGCGCGGAAATGCGTTCGTCACCGATTTCGTAATTCGCGGCGGCCAGCCTGTGGTCAAGATATCCGCTTCGAAATTCGGTACCGGAAAAACGCTTCCTCAGAATACTATCGGCACTTTGAAAGATTTCTTTAGCCGGCAGCCTGACATATTCCCCCGAATGCACTGCCGATATTCTTTCCCCGCAGATTACAAGCTGCGCGGCCGAGTCTTTGTCCGACGTCTGAAGACACAGGTTTAAAACTCTGCTGAGATCTCCCGCGGAAAGCTTTCCAAGTGCAGTCCCGCCGATATGCGCTCTCTCGTAAAGCGACGGGTACGCGATTTTTCTCAGCGGACAGCAATTCAGAAGCAGTCCGCTTTTTCTGCCCGGATCCGGCGCAACTGTCATTTCTTTTACATTCGCTTTCACCCAGCCCGTGTTGTTTTCCATCTCCCCGATTTCTCTAATAAATTCTTCCGGGGAATTGGTCGAACAGCAGTAACAGTCGTCTGAAAAACGATTCCACATGATAATACACACTCCTTTAAAATTGACAGAAAAAAAATACTTACGATATGAGATAGTATCAAAAAATAAAAATGTCAAATCAGAAAGGCCTTCGGGTTTCTTATGGAAAAGTTTCGTTCCCTTGAGCTCGGTGGGAAGGATGCCGATGTCTTCTTGATAAACGGGTGGAAATGATCTATCAGTCCAGCGATTATGCGGTATGGCATGGGTATCGGCTTCTGTCCATCGATGGGAGCAAACTGCAGTTTCCCGAAGACGCAAAACTGAAATCTGTTTATGGAACTGCGGGACGCGGAGACACTTCCGTCACTGCCCCTGGGTTCTGTCCTGTATGATGCTCTAGAATGGAATCATCCTGGACGCAAATCTGGTGCCT
>ENA-UOOI01002479-UOOI01002479.1-fermentation-metagenome-genome-assembly--contig:-NODE-2479-length-15952-cov-4.425929_pt1 | contig 15952 bp, 15 predicted proteins | sample MGYA00245779_ERZ724027 | MGnify/ENA primary metagenome ERZ724027 (study PRJEB28704, sample SAMN03018318) | fermentation metagenome | biome: anthropogenic terrestrial biome; feature: soil; material...
CCGCCGTTTCGTCCTCTTTTCCCCCCGCGACGGCGATGGCCGTGAAATCCCGTTCGCCGGCGGCGACGGCGGTGAAAAAGGCGGTGCGCTCGGCGCAGTTCGAGGGCGTATAGGCGGCGTTTTCAATGTTGCAGCCGCGGTAGATTTTGCCGCCCTTCGTCAGCAGGGCGGCGCCGACCGTATAGCGGGAATACGGCGCGTAGGCCGCTTTCCGCGCCTCGATGGCCGCCGCGGCCAGTGCGCTGTAATCTTCCATCACAATCCTCCCGAAGTTCCACCCGGCGGCCCGCTCAGCGGCCGTGCGCTTCTTCGTCTTCTATGATCTTCACGATGCGGCTGGTCCCGAGCCTCGAAGCGCCGAGCCGGAGAAACCTCTCCGCGTCCCCGAGGGAGCCGATGCCGCCCGCGGCCTTGATGCGCACGTTCGGGCCGACGTGCTTTGCGAAGAGCGCCACGTCGGCGAACGTCGCCCCGGCCGTCGAAAAGCCGGTGGAGGTCTTGATGAAATCGGCGCCGGACTCGGTCACGGTTTCGCACATCCTGATCTTTTCTCCTTCGGTCAGCAGGCAGGTCTCCACAATGACCTTCAGAATATGCCCGGCGCAGGCCGCCCGGACCCGCCGGATCTCGTCGAGCACGAGGTCGAACCGGCCGTCCTTGACGGAACCAAGGTCGATCACCATGTCGATCTCCCCGGCGCCGTTCGCGAGGGCGTCCTTTGTTTCCAACACCTTCACGACCGTGGTCGCGTACCCGTTCGGGAAGCCGATCACCGTGCAGACGGGGACGCGCCCGGCGAGGTACCCGGCCGCGCGCCTCACGTAAGAGGGTGGGATGCAGACCGACGCGGTCCGGTATTTCACGGCGTCGTCGCAGACCCGGCGGATCTCTTCCCAGGTCGCCGTCGGCGTCAGCAGGGTGTGGTCCACGTGCGACAGAATCTCACGGATTTCCATGGGCGGAGCTCCTTTCTAAGCCGTCGCGGCTTTCAGCGCGATCTCCATCATCCGGCGGAAGCCGGTCTGCCTTTCCTGCGCCGGGAGCGATTCGCCCGTCAGGGGGCAGTCGGAGACGGTGAGGATGCACAGCGCGTTCTTCCCGGCGCGGGCCGCGTTCATGTAGAGGGCCGCGGCCTCCATCTCCACCGCGAGGACGCCCATCTTTTTCCAGGCTGGCAGGGAGGCACCGTCGTCCCCGTAGAACGTGTCGGAGGAGAGGATGTCCCCCACGAGGGCGTGGACGCCCAGCTCGCGCGCGGCGGCGACGGCGCGTTCCAGCAGCGGGTAGCTCGCGACGGGGGCGAACGCGCCCGGCAGCCGGTACTGCGAAGCGTAGTTCGAGTCCGTGCAGGCCCCCAGGCCGAGCACCACGTCGCGGACGCGGACGCCGTCCGCGATGCCGCCGGCCGTGCCGATGCGGATGATGTTCTGCACGCCGTAAAAATGGTACAGCTCGTAGGAATAGATGCCGATCGACGGCATGCCCATCCCGCTGCCCATCACGGAGACGCGCTTTCCGTGGTAGCTGCCGGTGTAGCCGAGCATGTTGCGCACGGTGTTGAAGCAGACGGCGTCGGAAAGGTAGGTGTCGGCGATGTACTTCGCGCGGAGCGGGTCGCCGGGCATCAGCACGGTTTCGGCGATCTCTCCGGCGGCCGCCGCGTTGTGGGGCGTTGGGATCTGCGGCATGAAAAGCCCTCCTTTCGGTTCGTTCATTTCAGAAACCTGTGCAGCTGGGATTCCCCGGAAATGCGGCACGGGGCGTTCAGATAATCCGAGATCGTCGCGGCGATGTCGGAAAACGTGGGGCGCGTGCCGAGGTCGGTCCCGGGCCTGACCTTGTCCCCGGCGATCAGCCAGGGCGTGCACTCCCGCGAGTGGTCGGTCGAGGGCGTGCTGGGGTCGCAGCCGTGGTCGGCGGTGATCATCAGCAGGTCGTCTTTCCGCAGGCCCGCGAGGATCCGCGGCAGGTTTTCATCAAAATAGGTCAGGGCCCTGGCGTAGCCGTCCACGTCGTTCCTGTGGCCGTAGAGCATGTCGAAATCCACCAGGTTCACGAAGCACAGGCCTTCGAAGCCTTTTTTTGTCAGCCCGACGGTCCGCTCGATCCCCTCCGCGTTCCCCTTCGTGCGCGTGGATTCGGTGACGCCCCTGCCCGCAAAGATGTCGTTGATCTTTCCGACCGCGATCACGTCGCGGCCCGCCTGTTTCAGGCCGTCCAGCACGGTCTCGCCCGGCGGTGTCAGGGAGAAGTCGTGGCGGTTCGTCGTGCGCGTGTAGTTCGGGTAAGCCCCCGTGAACGGGCGGGCGATCACCCGGCCCACGCCGTGTTCGCCCGTCAGCATCGCCCGGGCGACCTCGCAGCAGCGGTACAGTTCTTCGAGCGGCACGACGGATTCGTGCGCCGCGATCTGAAAGACGCTGTCGGCCGACGTGTAGACGATCAGCGCCCCCGTCTTTTCGTGCTCGCGGCCGTAGTCGCGGATCACATCCGTGCCGGAGTACGGTTTGTTGCAGAGGACTTTGCGCCCGGCCTTTTGCTCGAATTCCCGGATGACCGCTTCGGGGAAGCCGTGCGGATAGGTCGGCAGCGGCTTCGGGGAGTAGATGCCCGCGATTTCCCAGTGGCCGATGGTGGTGTCCTTGCCTTTCGAGGCTTCGCGCATGCGGGCGAAGGCGCCCGCGGGGCGGGCTTCGCGAGGGCCGCACGCGACGCCCTCGATATTGAACAGCCCGAGGCGGGCCATGTTGGGTACCCGCAGAGACGGGCTGCGCGCAACGGCGGCGAGGGTGTCGCTGCCTTCGTCGCCGTACTCTGCGGCGTCCGGCGCTCCGCCGATGCCGAAGCTGTCCAGCACGATCAGAAACACACGTTTCATAAAGTTCGTCCTTTCCGCGCATTCCAATGCTCCCGCCGCGCGGAATGCCGCGGGCGGTAAAAAACCTACTGTATCCTATCATAATCGAATGCGGGCGGATTATCAAGACATTCTTCGGCCCGCCTTTCCGCATTTGTGGTATAATGCAGACATCGTTCCCCCGGCGGACGGGGGCCGGAAGGAAGGCAAGACGATGATACGGTTTGAATGCGATTATTCGGAGGGCGCGCATCCCCGCGTCCTGGAGCTGATGCGGCGCAGCAATCTGGAGCAGACGCCCGGCTACGGCGAGGACGCGTACTGCGCGAGGGCGCGGGAGATCATCCGCGGGCTCTGCGGGGCGGAACGCGCCGGCGTACATTTTCTGGTCGGCGGCACGCAGGCGAACGCGACGGTGATCGCCTCCGTCCTGCGGCCCGTGCAGGGGGTCCTATGCCCACAGACGGGGCATATCAACGTCCACGAGACCGGCGCCGTGGAGGCTTCGGGCCACAAGGTTCTGCCTCTGCCGAGCGCGGACGGAAAGATCACGGCACAGCAGGTGCGCGCCGCCTACGACGACCACTGGGGCGACGCGGCGCACGAGCACAGGGTCCAGCCGGGGATGGTCTATGTCTCCTTCCCGACCGAGAACGGGACGCTTTATTCCAAAGAGGAGCTGACGGCGCTGAGCGCCACCTGCCGGGAGCTCGGCCTGCCGCTGTATCTGGACGGGGCGCGCCTCGGCTACGGTCTCGCCGCGCCGGGGAACGACCTCACGCTTCCGGACCTCGCCCGCCTGTGCGACGTTTTCTACATCGGCGGTACGAAGGTCGGCGCCCTTTTCGGCGAGGCCGTGGTCGTCGCGGCCCCTTCGCTGGACCGGGACTTCCGGTATTTCATCAAACAGCACGGCGCCATGCTGGCCAAGGGCCGGCTGCTCGGCATCCAGTTTCTCGCCCTGCTGCAGGACGGCCTGTATTTTGACATCTCCGCACACGCCGACCGGCTCGCCGGCAGGATCCGGGAGGCCTTCGTCCGGAAGGGTTTTCCGTTTCTGTACGACTCGCCGACCAACCAGCAGTTCCCCATCCTGCCGGATGCGGCGATCGCAAAGCTTTCGGAACGCTATGCTTTTGAAGCGTGGAGGCGCGTGGACGAAGGGCACGCCGCCGTCCGTTTCTGCACCAGCTGGGCGACGAGGGAGCGGGACGTGGAGAGCCTACTGGAAGACATCCGCGGGCTGTGAGCGGGGAGGGGCGGTCCGGGATTGGTCCCTTTGCCGGGGATCGGCGCGCGGTACCCGGGGCAAAGGGAAAGCCGGCGCCGTTTCGGCGCCGGCTTGTGATCGGGCCCGCTTGCTTCCGGCTCAGGGCCTGGGCGGCCCCGGAGTAGGTCCGGGCGGCCTGGGCGGCCCGGGAGGGGACGGAGGCCTCGGAGGAGGCCCTGGAGGAGATGACGGCCGGGAAGGAGCCGGCGGACGCGGCGGCTCCGGCGGCCTCGGCGGTTTCGGCGGCTCCGGCGGTCTCGGCCCCGGCCTGTGCGGGAAATACCACCAGATATGTGGAACTCGAATCATCATGCAAACACCTCGGTAACAGAATATTCACCTCGGCCGGAAAATGCGACCGGCGGGGGAAATATTTGCATCGGGGCCTTCTGCTCTGAAATTTACAGGCCGGTCCGACGGCGGCCTTTTTTCCTGCGTGTTCCGGCGCCGCAGGGTTGCGAAATGTCGGAATATGGTCTATAATTTAGGATAAGATCTGGAAAAGCGGAATTTTGGCGAAAATCCGCCGTTTCCGGATGCGGACTGAATCGATAGATGGAGTGAATTGCTTTGCGGAAAACACTTGCCGGATTGCGGAAGGCCGTATTGTTCACCGTATGCGCGGCCTGCGTCGCCGCGTCCGTCTTTTCATATGGAAGCCGTGCCGCCTATGCCGCCGCCCTGTCGGCCCGCACGACGGACTATCTGAATCTGCGGCAGGGGATGGGGACCAACACGCCCGTCCTTCTCACGTTGGGGAAGAATGTGTCCGTCACCGTGCTGGACAATTCCAACGCGAGCTGGGCGAAGGTCAAAACATCGAGCGGGAAGACCGGGTACTGCTTCAAACAGTACCTGAGCTTTTCCTCCGCGTCTTCTTCCGGAGCGGGGACTTCCTCTTCCGGCGGGGGGACGGCGGCGGTGCTCGCGAACCTGAACCTGCGGTCCGGCCCATCCCTCGGCAGCGGGATCCTGAAGGTCCTCTCGAAGGGAAGCGCGGTCCAGGTGCTCGACAACTCCAACGCCTCGTGGGCCAAAGTGCAGACGTCAAGCGGCGCGCAGGGCTGGTGCTGTAAAAGCTATCTGAAAATTTCCGGGTCCCCGTCCGGGACATCGTCCGGCTCCGCGTCGACGGCTTCCGGGCAGACGGCCACGACGACGGATTACCTGAATCTGCGCTCGGGGGCGGGGACCAATTACAGCGTTCTGCTGACCCTCGGCAAGGGCGTGACGGCCTCCGTGCTGGATAATTCCAATTCCGGCTGGGTCAAGGTCAGCACGCAGAACGGCACCGAAGGGTGGTGCAGCAGGCAGTATCTGACAATCTCGGGGAGTCCTTCGCAGACGTCGAGCTCTTCCGGGGGCAGCTCTTCTTCCGGCTCCGGATCGGGCGGTTCTTCCTCCGGGCAGGGCGGCGCCGGTTCCTCCGCGGTGACCGGCGCGACCGTCACGGCGGATCTGCTCCGCCTGCGGCAGTCGGCCGGCACGTCCAGCGCCATCCTTGCCAACCTGCCGCACGGGACCGTCCTGACGGTCCTCGACACCTCGACTTCCGGCTGGGTCAAAGTGCAGACCGCGGACGGAAAGACCGGCTACGTCAGCGCGCAGTACGTGACTTTGACCTATGCCGACGGCTCCACGTCCGGCGGGACCTCCGGCACGAATGCGGCCGTTTCCCTCTCCTCGTCTTCCCAGACCGTTCCGCAGGGGAAGACGCTCTATCTGCAGGCGACGACCAGTCCCTCCGGGGCGTCGGTCGCGTGGGCCAGCAGCAATCCCTCGGTCGCCTCGGTGTCGGGCGGGTGCGTCTATGCTTCTGCCGAGGGGACGGCGCAGATTACCGCTTCGACCGGCTCCGGCAGCGCGTCGTGCAGCGTGACGGTCACGGACGCGGAACCCGTGCGCACCGCCTACGCTTCGCCGAACATCGCGGCCCCGGGGCAGACGGTCACGTTCACCGCGGTGACGGACTCTTCGCGCGACGGCGTCTCCTTCGCGGTCACGCGGGCGGACGGAAGCGTCTTGAAGATCGCCGCCACCAGCTGCCGCGAAACGACGACCTCCGGCGTCGTCACGAAGGAGTGGAGCGCCTCGACGTCGTTTTCTTCGGCGGGCCTCTATTCCTTCACCGCCTATTCTTCCAAAAACGGCGTGCTCAGCGGAACGGGCTTTGCGTCCGACGCCATGGTCGCCACGCAGTCCGACTTCACCGTGACGACGAGCGAAACGCGGCGCATCAGCGACAGCATGCTGTCGCTCGTCTCAAAGTGGGAAGGGTACAGCTCGGGCGTTTACGCGGACCAGCTTGCGTCGAGCCATGTCGCCACCATCGGGTACGGCTGCACGCTCGGGGCGAACGCCAAGTTCTACAATTTTCTCAGCGCGACCGAAGCGTGGTCCCAGCTGGTCAACCAGATCAACCATTCCTCCTACACGACGGAGCTCAATAAGATGGTGGCGAACAACGGGTTCCTGATGAGCCAGAATCAGGCGGACTGTCTCATCAGTTTCGCCTACAACGTCGGCGCCGGGTATTTCAACAGCTCGACGGAGATGGATTTCCGCCGCATCATGAAGAACGCGGTCGTTCCGCCCTCGATCCCGGGCTCCGGCCTCGGCGCGACGGCGACGGAGGCCGCCGATGTGCTGGGCGGCTGCAGCCGGTCCGCGTCGGTCGTCAGCCGGGTCGCCGCGGGGACGCAGCTCACGGTGACGGACTGCAATTTCGCGGACAAAAAGGACGGCTGGTACGAGGTCCGGCTGTCGGGCGGCCAGACGGGCTGGGTCAATTCCGGCTATGTCAACCTGAGCGATTCGAGCGGGCTGGTCCATGACCTGAACTACACCAACGCCTATGCGTTCGGCTCCGAGCTCATCCATTGGAACCAGGCGGGCGGCAAGTTCTATGCGGGCCTTTTCTACCGCAGGCTGGGCGAGGCCAATGTCTACAACTACAACGATTACAATGCCGTCCGGTACAATAAGTACGGCTATCTCTATCCGAGCGCCGCGTCGTCGCTGAACTAGAGGTTAGCGGAAACCCCGCAGGCGCGCCGCCGGCAGAGGGCTTGGATTTTCTCTGCGCTCCTCGGCGCGGCTTGGGAGCGGCGACACGCCGCTACAGCTCCTTCATCCAGTATTTGCGGTCTAAGGTGCGGTACTGCACCGCTTCGGCCACATGGCGCGGCTCGATCGTTTCGCTGCCGTCGAGGTCGGCGATGGTGCGGCAGACTTTCAGCACGCGGTCGTAGGCGCGCGCGGAGAGACCGAGCTTTTCGAAGGCGGTCTTCAGCAGGCTTTGCGCCTTTTCGCTCATCGGGCAGGATTCGTGCAGCAGGTCCGGCGTGATCCTCGCGTTGCAGGTGACGCCGGTCCCGCGGAAGCGTTCGTTCTGGATCTTTCGGGCGGCGTTGACGCGCCGCCGGATGGAGGCGGAGCTTTCCGCCCCGGATGCGGAGGCGAGCTCGTCGAATTCGACGGGCGGGACTTCGATGTGCAGGTCCAGCCGGTCGAGCAGCGGGCCGGAGACGCGCGCCAGGTAGCGTGAGACCGCCTGCGGGGTGCAGGTGCAGCGGCGCGTCGGATGGCCGAAATATCCGCACGGGCACGGGTTCATCGCCGCGACGAACATGGCGGAGCAGGGGTACGAGACGGTGCCGCCCGCGCGGGAGATCGTCACCCGTCCGTTTTCGATCGGTTGGCGCAGAACCTCCATGGCCGAGCGCGAAAACTCCGGCAGCTCGTCCAGGAACAGCACGCCGTTGTGCGCGAGCGAGATCTCCCCCGGGCGCGGGATGCTACCGCCGCCGGAAAGCCCCGCCGGGGAGACGGTGTGGTGCGGCGCCCGGAACGGCCGTGTGCGGATCAGCGGGGAGCCCGGCGGTAGCACGCCCGCGATGGAGTGGATCTTCGTCGTTTCGATGATCTCCTCGGACGTCATTTCCGGCAGGATGGAGGGCAGGCGCTTTGCCAGCATGCTCTTGCCGGAGCCGGGCGGGCCGATCAGCAGGACGTTGTGGCCGCCCGCGGCGGCGATTTCCAGCGCGCGCTTCGCCTGCGCCTGCCCGCGCACTTCCGAGAAATCCGGCGCCGGGGCGGGCGCTTCTTCGGGCGTGCCCGCCGGGTCGGCTGGCACGATCTCCGTTTCGCCCCTCAGATGGCTCAGCAGCGCGCCCACGCTTTCGACCGGAAACACGGCCAGCCCGCCGACCACCGCTCCCTCCGCCGCGTTCTGCGCGGGGACGTAGAGCTTTTGAAAGCCGTTTTCCCGCGCGGCGATCGCCATGGGCAGTACGCCGCGCACCGGCCGCGCTTCCCCCGTCAGGGAGAGCTCGCCCGCGAAGACGCTGTCCGCGAGGTCGGCGGCGAGCTGCCCGCTCGCCTTGAGCAGCGCGATCAGGATCGGCAGATCGTACAGCGGCCCTTCCTTGCGCTTGTCGGCCGGAGCGAGGTTGACCGTGATGCGGCTGACCGGGAAATCGCAGCCGCAGTTCTTCAGGGCCGACCGCACGCGGTCGCGCGATTCCTTGACGGCCGCGTCCGGAAGCCCCACGATCTCGAAGGCCGGCAGCCCCGAGGAAAGGTCCGCCTCGACCTCCACGGGAAAGGCGTCCATGCCGTACAGCCCCATGCTGTATATCTGTGAAACCATCCTGTTTCCCCTCCCAAATCATTATACACGTCTCGGCGGGCGGAAGCAACGGGCTCAGCCTGCCCGTGTTGACTTCCGCGGGGCGTTAGGATATGATGTAGGTGTTTTAAAAAGCCGAGCTTCATTGCTCGCCCGGGGAACGCCCCTGATGGGATTCGGGGAATCTTGTTGCTCGCCCCGCGGAACGCTTTTTCCGGGATCCAGTGAATCTGAACGGTGCGGCGTGACTGCGCGGGCACCGCGCCGTGAGGTGTTTGCTTTGGACGATACGAGTCGGTTCCCCAGCGGCGGCCTGTCGGACGGCCGCTTGGCGGAGCTTGTCCAACAGGGGGATTCCGAGGCGTTTGCGGAGCTGACGGAACGGTATATGTCCGTGATCCGCGCGAAGGTCTCTCCGTTCGGGTCCGGCCGCGCGGAGCGGGAAGACCTGTGCCAGGAGGGACTGCTCGGCCTGCTGAACGCCGCGCGGACCTACGACCCGGCGGGACGGGCGTCGTTCCGCACCTACGCGGGGGTCTGCATCTCCAACCGGGTGATCATGGCGTACCGTTCTTCGGCGGGGAAGAAGCACGACCCGCTCAGCGATTTCGTTTCCCTCAGCGAAGACGGCGCCGAGCGGTTCGAGGCCCGCGACGATTCCGCCGACCCCGAGGCGCTTCTGACCGAGCGCGAGGGGTTCGAGAATATCCGGCGCACCATTTTCAGCCTGCTGACCCCGCTGGAGCGCAATGTCCTCCGGCTGTACCTCGGCGGCTGCAGCTATGGGGAGATCGCAGAAAAATTGTCCGTCACTCCCAAAGCGGCGGACAATGCGCTCCAGCGGGCGCGGTTCAAATTGAGAAATGCGAAAATATCCTAAAAAGCCTCCGTCCGCCTCTGCTGCCTGAGCTCTCGGCGCTTGAGGCCGGCTTCCCATTCCGCCTTTTCTTCCGGGGTGTCGCACACAAGGCCCGGCACCGGCGTCGGCTTTCCGTTTTCGTCCAGCGCCACCAGCACAAGGTACGCGGTGTTGACCAGCTTCCTCGTCCCGTCCTTGGCCTCGACGTAGCTGTCGACGCGGACCTCCATGGAAGTGCGGCCGACGCAGGTGAGCTTTCCGTGCAGGATGACCACGCTGTCGGCAAAAATGGGGGATTTGAACTGTAGGTTGTCGATTTCCGCCGTCGTGGAGTTGCAGTTGCTGTGGCGGCGCGCCACCAGGCCGGCCACAACGTCGACCCATGCCACGAGTTGCCCGCCGAACAGGCGCCCTTGCGCGTTCAGGTGGGAAATGAAGACGCCCTGCACCTGCTCCACTTCGGAATCGGAGACGTGTTTTGGAGAAAGTTGGTTCATCTGGTCACCTCTTTGATATATATCTGTTATTATATTACGTCTGCCGGAGAATAGCAAGATACGGGACGGTACTTTGTGAATTCATTCACAAAAATTGATGGAAGGAAGACGATCCGCTTTGGAAGATCGAAACGTATGCTGCGCCGTCGTCGTGGCGGCGGGTTCTTCCCGGAGGATGGGCGGCGGGGACTCCAAGCAGTTTCTGCCGCTCTGCGGGGTCCCGGCGATTCTGCATACGATGCGCGCGTTCGAGGGGGCGGGGGAGGTGCGGGCCTGTGTGGTGGTCTGCCGGCGGGAGGACTGCGGCCGGATGCGGCTGCTTGCACAGCGGTACGGCCTTCGCAAGATCGCGGCGATCGTGGCGGGGGGCGACACCAGGCAGCGTTCGGTTGCGGCCGGGGTCGCCGCCGTCCCGGGGGAAGCCGGGTGGCTGGCGATCCACGACGGCGCGCGCCCGCTCGTCACCCCGGAAGAGATCGACGGCTGTGTCCGCGACGCGCGGCGCTTCGGCGCGTCCGCGCTCTGCGTGAAGGTCAAGGACACGCTCAAGCTCACGGACGAAGACGGCTTCATCGTATCGACGCCGCCGCGGGAGAGGCTGCGGGCGGTGCAGACACCGCAGGTTTTCGAGCGCGCCGCCTACGAGCGGGCCCTCAGGAGGGCGGAATCGGAGGGGGAGGACTATACGGACGACTGCCAGCTTTTTGAGCACATGGGCCGGCGGGTGCATCTGTACGCCGGCGGCTACGACAACATCAAACTGACGACTTCGGACGACATCCCCGCCGCGGAGGCGGTTCTGCAGAGGAGGGGGAAAAAAGGATGAGAATCGGTCACGGATACGATGTCCACCGGCTTGTCGAGGGCAGAAAGCTTATCCTCGGCGGCGTGGACATCCCGTACCCGAAAGGGCTTCTCGGCCACTCCGACGCCGACGTGCTGACACATGCGGTGATGGACGCGCTGCTCGGCGCGGCAGCCCTGGGGGACATCGGATGCCTGTTCCCCGACACCGACGCGGCTTACCGGGACGCCGACAGCCTGCAGCTGCTTGCCGGGGTCTGCCGCCTGCTGCGGGGAAGGCGCTACCGCGTGCAGAATATCGACGCGACCGTCGTCGCGCAGGCGCCGAAGCTCGCGCCGTATCTCGGGAAGATGCGCGGCAATCTTTCGCGGGTCTGCGGGATTCCGGTGGACTGCGTGAACGTGAAGGCCACGACGGAAGAGGGGCTGGGGTTCACCGGCTCCGGAGAGGGCATCGCCGCGCATGCGGTCGCTTTGCTGGAGGCCGGAAGTTAGAAGGAAAAGTTTCTGCGGGCTTGCCTTTCCAATCCTCTAATTCCCTAACCTCTGACCTCCGAGCGGCATATCCTATACCATATAAGGAGGGATTACTGTGGGCAAGCCTTTGATTGTGGTTGGCTCCATCACTTTTGCCATGAAGGGCCGCGACATTCTGGGCCGCAGGGGATTCCGTTCGAGCGTGGAACGCGTTCCCCACAGTCGGGATGCACACGGCTGCGGATATGGCCTTTATGTTCCGGAAAGGGCGGAGGAAGCGGAAAAAATTCTGCGTTCGGCGGGGATCCCCGTGACCGGACGCGTGCCGTGGGAGGCGAGTGGAAGATGATTTACCTTGACAACGCTGCTACCACATATCCGAAACCGGAATCCGTGCGGCGGGCCGTTTCGGAGGCGCTGGTCCGCTACGGGGCGAACCCGGGGCGCGCGGGCCACAGCATGTCGATCGCCGCTTCGGAAGAGATCTACCGCTGCCGCAGTGCCGCGGCGGAGTTTTTCCGCGCATCCGGGCCGGAGTGCGTCGCCTTTACGCTCAACTGCACGCATGCGATCAACTACGTGCTGAAAGGGCTGCTCAGGCCGGGCGACCATGTCGTGATCTCGTGTCTGGAACATAATGCGGTGGTCCGCCCGCTGTATGCCCTTGCGCAGCAGGGCGTGCAGGTGACGGAGGCGACGGTCACCGCCGGCGACAACGACGCGACGATGGAGGCGTTCCGCTCGGCGATCCGGCAAAACACCCGGCTGATCGTCTGCACGCACGCCTCGAACGTCTGGGGCATCCGCCTGCCGGTGGAGCGCCTCGCCGCCCTTGCGCACGCCTATCGCATCCCGATCGTGGTGGATTCGGCCCAGTCGGCCGGCGTGCTCCCGATCGACCTTGCGGACAGCGGCATCGACTATCTGTGCTGCGCGGGCCACAAGGGCCTTTACGGCCCCATGGGGACCGGTATGCTCATCACGGCGAACGGGGCCGGCCTTTCGACCGTCATTGAGGGCGGCACCGGCACCGAGTCCGCAAATCCGCAGCAGCCCGCCGGAATGCCGGAGAGGATGGAGAGCGGCACGCAGAACATGCCGGGCATTGCGGGGCTGCACGCGGGCATCGAATTCGTCAAGCGGCGCGGGCCGGAAAAGATCGCCCAGCACGAGATGGGGCTGATCCGCTCCGCGTACGAGCAGCTTTCGCGTCTGCCCCGCGTCCGCTTTTATACGCCGGAGCCGGACCTTCGGTATTTCGCCCCCGTGCTGTCGTTTACGGTCGACGGTCTGCCGAGCGAGACCGTCGGCAGAGAGCTCGGCAAGCTCGGCGTCGCCGTGCGCGCGGGCCTGCACTGCGCGCCCTCCGCCCACAGGCTGATGGGCACGCTCGAGAACGGCGCCGTGCGCATTTGCCCCAGCGCCTTTTCGACGCAGGCGGATATTTCCGGCATGGTGGGGGCCGTCAAGAAGATTCTCAACAAAAATTACGGATCTGAGGATTGAAAGTGCGCCGGGATATGGTACAATAATTTAGGAGTGTTAAAACGGGATGAGAGGGTAAAGTATGGAAGGAATTATCAACACATGGAATCTGTTCCTGCAGCTGATCCGTCAGTTCCGGCTGTCCGATGCGTTTGATATTATTCTGGTTGCCTTCATCATCTACAATGCGATCAAGCTGGTGCGCGAGACGCGGGCCGGTCAGCTGGTCAAGGGGATCGTGATCCTGCTTGTGCTGTGGGGCCTTTCCTACGCGCTGAAGCTGTATATGATGGAAACGCTGCTCAATTATTTTTTCCAGTTCTCCCTCCTTGCCCTGATGATCGTTTTCCAGCCGGAGATCCGGCGCGCGCTGGAGCAGCTTGGCCGCAGCGGGATCGGCAAAAGGGACTGGTCGTTCGGAATCGCCGGCGAGGCGGATGAAAGGCTGCGCCGGGCCCGCAGGGCCCTCAACGCCGTCGTGGAGGCGGCCGCCCAGATGTCGAAACAGAAGACCGGCGCGCTGATCGTGTTTGAGAGGGCGACGAAGCTGGGCGACATCATCGACACCGGCACGGTGCTCGACGCCGTGCCCAGCGTGTCGCTTATCTGCAACGTGTTTTTCAACAAGGCGCCGCTTCATGACGGCGCCATGATCGTGCGCGACGGAATGGTCTACGCCGCCGGATGCATCCTCCCCCTGACCAAAAACGGCAAGGTCAGCATCGAGCTCGGCACCCGCCACCGGGCGGCCATCGGCATGAGCGAAAATTCCGACGCGGTCGTCGTCGTCGTCTCGGAGGAGACCGGCCAGATTTCCCTTGTCGTAAACGGCATTATCACCCGGAACTACACGCGGGAGACGCTGCGCAGCGAGCTGGAGTCCGCGCTGCTTTCCGAGAGGGAGCAGAGCGCCAGAAAACCGAACTGGATTTCCTCGCTCAGAAGGGGAAAAAATCATGAGGATTAAGTTGCCTAAAACGTTCGACTGGAGCAGGCCGTTCAACAACAATAAATTCGCGATCGCCTTTTCGGTCCTCGCGGCGGTCATTCTGTGGGTCGTCATGGCGTCGCTCGACACGCAGGACCACGCCCGCGCCATTTTCAACGTGCCGGTCGACATTGTCCTTTCCGACGCCGCTCAGTCGGACGGGATGAAGGTGTTCCAGCAGACGGACACGAAAGCCACGGTCTATGTCAAGGGCAACAGCCTGCTGGTCAACCAGATCAAACCTTCCGACCTCGAGGTGGTGGCGCCGCTCGCCTCCAACATCACAACGCCCGGCAGCTATACGCTCGCCCTTTCCGTGCAGAACAAAAGCTCGCTGAGCAACTACGGCTATACGGTCGATTCCATCTCCCCGCAGCAGGTGCTTGTGACCGTCGACCGCTACAAAGAGAAGATCTTCAACGTCCAGAGCAATATCACCTATAAGGACGGGTATAAATCCGACCCCTCCTACTTCGTGGGCGAACCCACCCTGAGCAGCGGCACGGTGACGGTTTCCGGCCCGGAAAAACAGGTCGTGCAGGTCAATCGCGTCGCCTTCGGCTATGAGATCGGCGATACCCTGACCGACACGCTGAAATTCACGGAGTCGCTGGTCCTTTACGACGCGAACGGGAACAAAATCGAAAGGGGCGACCTCACGGTTTCGCCCGAAAAAGTGGACGTGACCATCCCCGTCCTGCCGCGGCAGGTGGTTCCCTTCGAGGCGACGTTTACCGGAAAGCCGGACGGCTTTGCGCTGCAGAACGGTCAGGTGACGATTTCGCCCGGCAGCATCGAGATTGCGGGCCCGAAGGACGTGCTGACCGGCATGACGAAGCTCAGCCTGGACCCCATCGATTTTTCGCAGATCAGCCCCTCCAACAATTCTTTCGACGCCGACATCAACCTGCCCGCCACGTGCCGGAACCTCAGCAACAACTGGACGGCGAAAGTGACCGTCAACCTCGGCGGTATGGTCACGAGGCAGGTTTCCGTCTCCAATTTCAACGTGAAAAACCTGGAGGCCGACAAGACGGCTTCCGTATACACCAAAAATCTGCTGGTGACGGTCGTCGGTCCGGAAAGCGAGGTCTCGAAGCTGACGGACGGCAACCTCACCGCCCAGGTGGACATGTCCGGCAAGGCGAATTTCACCGGCCATACGGAGATGCCCGCGACGATTTCCATCAGCAATGCGCACAGCTCGTGGGCCTACGGCACCTATATGGTAAACATGAGCGTCGCCCAGAAAAATACGAGCGGTTGAAACCCGCAGCGGGCAAGGAGGATTTCAAATGTCTAAAATCGAAGAAGTCCGTGCAGAGATGGTCAAGGCCATGAAGGGCGGCGACAAAGCGCGCAAAGACGTGCTGTCGCTTCTGCTCTCGGCGCTGAAAGCCAAATGGGTGGACAAGCACGCCGGCCTGACACCGGAGGAGGAGAACGAGGTCGTCCGCAAAGAGATCAAGCAGACGAAAGAGACGCTGGAGACGGCGCCGCAGGAACGCGCGGACATCCGGGAGCAGAGCCGGTTCGCGCTCTCCGTCCTCGAGGAGTTCGCCCCGAAGCAGATGAGCGACGACGGGGTGCGTGACGCCGTCCGCGCCGTTCTCGCGGAGCTCGGCATCGCACAGCCTACGCCGAAGGACAAGGGGCGCATCATGAAAGCGGCGATGGCCCGCCTGCGCGGAAAAGCCGACGGCTCTACGGTCAGCAAAATCGTCGCTGCGGAGTGTCAGGCCCCGCCGGATAGCCCGGCGTGAGAAAACAGTTTGCCGCGGCGGGAGAGTTTGGGGAAGCTCCCGGGGCGCACGGCTTTCTCAGTAAACGAACAAAAAGGGTGGGGAATTGGCTCCCCGCCCTTTTTATTTGTTTGCCGGTATCAAGTAGAGTGAAAAATCCTTCATATGACGCATTACAGGCTTTAGCAATAGACTGTAAATCACTTTCTGTTAGATGTCCCTGTTAATTTTGGCGGTTATATTTTGCCTGGTGGTCTTTGGCTCCATTTGTTCAGCCAAGTCACCGAGCGTCATTTCACGTGCAGCAAGCAGCATTTTAACTTTAATTACCATTCCCATTTTA
>ENA-UOOI01002481-UOOI01002481.1-fermentation-metagenome-genome-assembly--contig:-NODE-2481-length-15945-cov-11.062429_pt1 | contig 15945 bp, 13 predicted proteins | sample MGYA00245779_ERZ724027 | MGnify/ENA primary metagenome ERZ724027 (study PRJEB28704, sample SAMN03018318) | fermentation metagenome | biome: anthropogenic terrestrial biome; feature: soil...
AGAGCCAGCAATTCCGGCTGGAGGATAATCTGCTCAAATATTTTCCGGAGGAAATTGAGCGCAACAAAGGTTTCATTAATGGTCTGGAAACGGATATGGCGACGCTGGAAGCACACCCGCACCCAAAGGACGGTTTTGCCGAGATGGTGGTGCGGGGCGACACGCTCACCGACAAGGACAATGCCGGTGCTGCCATTCTGGAAGCCTGCAAAGAAGTCAAGGGACTTGTCCCTATGGAGATTGGCAGTTACCGAGGTTTTACCATGTCGCTATCCGTGGAGGGTTTCGGACAAGATTTCGTCCTAACGCTCAAAGGGCAGATGACCCACCGTGTCACGCTCGGCACGGACGCGCGCGGCAATCTGATCCGCATCGACAATGCCCTTGCCGATATGCCAAAGCGGTTGCAGAATGTTCACGCACAACTTGATAATCTACATTCGCAGATGGATGCGGCAAAAGCCGAAATAGGCAAGCCGTTCCCGCAGAAAGCGGAGCTTGCGCAAAAGAGCACCCGCCTCGCGGAGCTGAACGCACTGTTGGATATCGACAGCCGCGCCCCCGCCCAGCGGCAGGCGTCGGAAGTCATGGCAAAAAGCGAAAGGCCCTCCGTGCTGGAGAGCCTGAAAACGCCCTGCGTCTGCGGGGCGAGTAAAAAACCAAAACATGAATTGGCCCGATAAAGGAACGGCTCCCGCACAAAATTATTTTGTGTCGGAACCGTCATTCTGAACGGCTGCGGCTTTTGCCTTGCGTTTTTGCTTTTGCTCGGTTTTCTTCCGGCTTTTTTCATCTATCTCATGCAGCCAAACGCTGACCGGCGCTTTCCACGGTTCGCTACTATTAGGGATGTTTTTGACAAGACTGCGCGGATTTAGGCCAAGCCTTTTTGCCAGCTCAATGTCCTCGTTATTCAGGCGGCATTTCTTTTTCGCGTCTTGCCACATCTGTTCGCTGTATGCCATTCGCACACCCCACTTCATTTCGCAAATTATATCACATAAATCAGGCTAAAAGAATCAGGAGGTTAAAAAATGAATACGATACCCGTATACAAATACCCTGCCGCCTATGCGCGGGAAAAGGATGAACTGGAGCAATACCGCGCGTCCCACAAGGCAAACGTGGCCTGCAAGGACGCAATTGAAACGGCCATCCGGGACAATTACCGCGATAACCGTCTCGGAAAAGAGGGCGTAAAACAGGTTGCCGATCAGTTCGGTTATGAGCGGATGTTTTATGTGCTGGCGAATACGGTACAGTTGAAGGATTGGGACGGGCGCATTTCCCGCGACAATAAGGATTGGGCAAAAACCATTCCCGTCTTTGAAGATAAAAATTATTTCGGGGAGGATCGGCGCACATCGTTTGAAGTGGATTCGTGCAACCCCGGCCTCACGAATATTTTCATCAACGAGGCGCGGCGCGAATATCTACTGACCCAGCCTCTGACCAAAGAGGACATTCAGGTGGAGGCCGCGCGTCTGCTCCGGCGTCTGCAATCCGAACGTGAGCCGAACAGCCCCGGCAGGACGCATTTCATGGCGCAGATTTCGGCTGATTTTCTGATCCGTGCTTCCACCAAAGACCACGACCGGCTGTTCACGCTGCTGCCGTTCAAGTCCCTGACCTTCTCCACACTCAAGGACCGGAAGGAGATTTTTGCGTTCTTTCAAAAAGATGAAGACCGCGACCAACCGCTTCGCCAGCGCAAGCCGTCCGTGCGAAAAAAATTGCAAAAAGCACAGGCCGAGCCAAAGTCGCCTGCCTCATCCAAAGGCAAGGAAATGGAGCTTTAACATGGCGAATCGTAACCGGAAAATCCAGCTCAAGTTTCGCGTCACCCCGCAGGAGCGTGAAATGATCGAACAGAAGATGGCACAGCTTGGCACCCGGAACATGGCGGCATATCTTCGCAAAATCGCTATCGACGGTTATGTGGTGAAGCTGGAACTGCCAGAGCTGAAAGAAATGGTTTCCCTCCTGCGCCGATCAAGTAATAACCTGAATCAGCTTACCAAACGGGTGCATGAAATGGGCCGCGTGTACGATACGGATTTGGAGGATATCGTCCAAAATCAGGAACGGCTGTGGCAGGCGGCTAACGATATTCTCGCTGTGCTTGCGAAATTAAAATAAGGGCGTATGTCCCGAAAAATGGGGCGGTTTACATCGTGTAAGCCGCCCGCCATTTTTTTGCCGCATCCTTGCAAATAAATATCCAGAGCAGTATGGTGGTATCAGAAATGAAAAGGAGGCCAATATTATGAGGTTGATACTGAAAATACTCGTTGCCCCGGTTATCGTGGCTCTGACCGTTTTTGTCTGGATCTGTGCGCTGGTACTCCGCTGCTCGGCTTTTGTGTTCGGCCTTGGGGGAACGGTCCTCGGCATCTTCGGTGTGCTGGCGCTGATTACCCATCAGGTTACAAACGGGATCATTCTGCTGGTAATGGCGTTCCTTGTCAGTCCGTTTGGAATCCCGATGACGGCGGCATGGCTGCTCGGCAAAATACAGGATTTGCGGTACGTGATTCAGGACCGGGTTTACTGCTAAAAAAGAGACTCTAGAAATTAAAGGGCGTGGAGTTTTTGGAAAGCTCCGTGCCCTTTAATTAGTTGTAAGGAGTCTAAGTGCAAACATAACTGGAAGTTACAGCAAGTAACGATGTTTTGCTTTAACATTATTTTTTACGCTTTCTTTTTTTATTCTTGCTATGGCTCATATTATTATTTGATTGTAACCCTGTTATGTATATATAATAAAGTGCTTGAGGGCTTATAGCTGCAACTTCAAGAGTTTTTCCAAACTCAATAAAGCTTGTAAAAAGTTCTTTTTCAGTTTTAGGAGTAGTATGGTATTTGCTTTTTGACATTTCAAAAGTCATCATTTCTATGATGACTTTTCTGGTAAATGTTGGTATAGAATTCAACTGCCATAAAATATCATCCATTGCAATGGGCTTTTGAGGACAAAATGCGTTAAGTAATTTCAACTGCGTTTCAGACAAAGCATAGTTTTGTTTATTAGGTTGACACACCTTGATTTCATCCCAAATTTTTATAACATTCTCAATTACATAAGGCTTATTTATAGGTAGAGAAATTGTTTTTATTTCTGTTTCAATCTCGTCATCACTTTTAGTGCCAAAATAGTGATAGAATACCACCCTATTAATATTGCTTTTATTAATACAAGAAAAAATATGACTATCGTTTTGAGGAGCTAATCCTATTATTGCTAATGTGCCAGTCATTTGTTCAAAATCTTGAAAATGGTAATCGTGACCAAAATGAAGATTCTTCTCAACAGCAATATTAACGAGTTCATGCTGCTCAGGGGGAAATTTCTCGAGTATGTTTTTAAGTTCAACTTCATTCTTCTTGAGTGCTTCTTTAAGCTTTTCACACTCTAAAAATGCTTTTGTCATATTTGTTGCGTATTTGTATTTACGGTTACCACTAAAATCAAGAATTGCAGAGCAATTACAATGTTCGAATTGTGGTGGAAACCATATATTCTGTCCTTTTTTTACTCTTAAATACCCAAGTGCATTTTCTGGATTTTCGGAATGATTTTTTGTATTAAAATCGCCGTGCAAATGAAATACAGTACAATTTGTTAATTTTTCAATTGCGTTATCATAATTGAGTGTAAATATATTGTCAAAATTGCTAAAGTATAGTTTAGATAATTTGTTCATTTTAGAATGCAAGTTTTGAATGTTTCCTTCACAATAAATTGCATCAAAAATCATTCTTTCAAATCCCTGTTTAATTGATTCATACTGGTCTAGTAAATCGTCCTGTTCAATTAGATATAGTAAAAGTATCAGGAGCCAATCTTCCATTCCAATTTCTTCAATACTCTTTATTTCACAAGTATGATTTTGCGCAAAATCTTTTAGAGTATCCATTAAATCTTTGTCTCCATAAGTCTCAGCTAAATCTATATACTCATTTTTGCGAGCTTTGTTTGCAATCCCAACCATATTGCTAAACAATTCAATGATTTCATCACCTGTTATTAAAGGTTTGCTGTTTTGGCTATCCATAAACAACATATCATATTTTCCCATTTTGGCTTTTGCTAGGAGACGGACAATTATCCACTTGTTTAAATAATCATCTCCGCCAACTTGAATATCGAGTCCATTACCTATTAGTACAGAATTATTAATTCTATCCATTAGATATTATCCTCCAATAATTTTGCATTTTCTTATCGTCTTGAGCTTCACATTGCTATTATCTACACTTAACCACAAACTCTATGATAGCTCATTTTAATTCGGCAAATTATTACATATATTATAGCAGAGTAAATAACAATTTGTAAGTCATCCACATGCCTTTGCCTTAAAAAGAAATAATCGAGACTAACCGGTTATTTTCTTCATATTTTTCAGGAAGCTTCATAGCTTTCTTCTTTATTTTATAGGGAGGAGTGTTTATGGCAACGACCCGGCTGATGCCGCTGCATACCGGCAAGGGCCGGGACGTCGGAACGGCAATCAGCGATATCATCGACTATGCGGAAAACCCGGAGAAAACGGATTACGGCAGGCTCATCACCAGCTATGAGTGTGACAGCCGCACAGCCGACGCCGAATTCCTTTTTTCCAAACGGCAGTATGCCGCGCTCACCGGCAGAACGCGCGGCGCGGACGATGTGATTGCCTATCATCTCCGGCAGTCCTTTGTTCCCGGCGAGATCACACCGGAGGAAGCAAACCGTATCGGCTATGAGCTTGCCAAACGCTTTACCAAAAGAAATCATGCGTTTATTGTCTGCACCCACATTGACAAAAAGCACATTCATAATCATATCATCTGGGATTCCACGTCCCTCGACTGCACACGGAAATTCCGAAACTTTTGGGGCAGCACAAGAGCCGTGCGTTGGCTCAACGATACGCTGTGCATCGAGAACGGATTGTCTATCGTCGAAAATCCAAAGCGTCACGGCAAGAGTTACAACAAGTGGCTGGGCGATCAGGCAAAGCCTACTCAGCGTGAACTGCTGCGTGTGGCCATCGATATGGCTCTTGCCAAAAAGCCCGCTGATTTTGACGCGCTTCTGAAGCTCTTGCAAGGGGCCGGATATGAAGTCAAGGCGGGAAAGGTTCCCGCTCTACGCGGTAAAAATCAGAAGCGATTTATCCGGATGGACACCCTCGGCAGCGGTTACTGGGGACCGGAGCTACGGGCCGTCCTCTCCGGCGAAAAAACACATAAGCCGCGCAAGAAAATCATTCAGCCTGCGCCGGATAAAAAAATCAATCTGCTGGTGAATATTCAAGCCAAGCTCCGTGCCGGAAAGGGCGTGGGCTATGAGCGGTGGGCCAAGGTGTTCAACCTCAAGCAGATGGCGCAGACGGTGAATTATCTCACTGAGCACAACCTGCTGGAGTATGATACGCTGGCCGCTAAAACGGCGTCGACAACCACCCGGTATAATGAACTCTCCGCACAGATCAAGGCGGCTGAAAAGCGGCTGGTAGAAATCGCCGTTTTGAAAACGCAAATCGTCAATTACGCCAAAACCCGCGACACCTATATTGCCTACCGCAAGGCTGGCTACTCAAAAAAATTCCTTGCAGAGCATGAGAGCGACATCCTTTTGCACAAGGCGGCGAAGAAAGCGTTTGATGAGCTGGAAGTGAAAAAGCTCCCCGCCGTCAAGAGCTTACAGGCCGAATACGCGGCGCTTCTGGCAGAGAAAAAAGCGGCCTACGCCGACTATCGCAAGGCACGCGACGATATGAAAGAGCTTTTGACCGTCAAGGCCAATGTGGATCGCCTGCTTGGCACCGACAAGCGCGAATCGGAAAAAGAAAAAGAGCATGAGCAGCGTTGAGCCGCCCATGCTCCCAGAATATTTGGAAATAGAATAACATTTATTTAATTAAATATAAAAACATATTGATCGATATATTTTTTGTTGAATTATGCATTATTTAGTGCTACAATATTTGTGTTACTTTATCCATTCCGACAGAGAGGTGTCAAAATGAAAGCAAGCTACAAAAGGCTTTGGAAACTTCTTATTGATAAAGATATGAAGAAGAAAGACTTAATGAAGCAGGCCGGTATCAGCTCGTTTTCGATCCGTAAACTCAACCGTGGCGAGAATGTCACAATGGATGTTCTCGGAAAGATATGCAAGGCACTTAATTGTACACTGGATGATATCTGTGAGTTTGAAGATATCGATGATTGAAAGATATGTTTGCGGGACTGTGCGGCAAGGCTGACGGTAAGAAATCCGTGCTGAGATGCAGATACCGTTTCACTTATACTACACGCTCAAACGCCTTTGAAAGTTATCGCGCTTGATAAAGGATAAAATTGCTTTGATAGGATTTAGTGGGGAGGCATAAAGGCCAGTTTTGCGTCGACATGCAGCTGGAATTGTAACTGAAACAACAAATCAGGAAGTTTACTGAAAAAGAAAAACTGACCGTGAAGGCCATAAAAGAATTAATTGTAAGAGTGGAGGGTTCCTTATGAGCCAGCAAGTACGGTGCTTCAACCGTGGGCAAATAGAAGCACTGAGTAAAGCTCTTGGCGATTATATGACTGGAAGCGAAATTACAAAACTTCTTTGCCAATGCGAAATTGAAGATAACAGTAATCAATCTACAAAGTGGCGTCGGTTGGATTATAGTTTTATTGAACGTCAAAATCAAGATCAATCGCCGAATGCGATTCTTCGTTTTGTCAAAGAAGCTTTACAGCCCGTCCTTTTCATGAATGAAAAAGAAAAGTACGAAGGATTTCGGACAGATGTAAATCAAGTATTACTTACTGCCGGATTAGAAATACAAAGAGATGGCACTCTGCGATTCACTACTGTCGCGACAACCATTGATGAAGTGAAGCGTAGAACACAGAACTTGGAACGTATTTTACGTCAGAGGAATGTGCATGAATGTGTTCTAAAATACTGCAAGGAAGAACTGCTCCAAGAAAACTACTTTCATGCCGTGTTTGAAGCAGCAAAGAGCTTATCTGACCGGGTCAGGGAGATGACTTCGTTATCTTCGGATGGGTACAAATTGTTTGATGAAGTATTCAAAATCAATTCTCCATATCTTGCTATTAATAAACTACAAACAACTAGTGAGCAAAATCAGCAGAATGGGCTGCACCAAATGTTAAGTGGTATAACCTCTATGGTCAGAAATGTAACTGCCCATGAGCCAAAAATTAAGTGGATCATTGATGAAAATGATGCTGTAGATATTCTCTGCACAATTTCTTTTCTACATAAGCAACTCGACCAATGTATTGTTGTGCCACGATTTAATTCATAAACATATAGCCAGATAATTGCATATGAACATATGGCTCAATACGAACAGACACGGGGAAAATTTCACGGAAGAGAATTAATTATGGAGGTCAAAAGGCTATGACGCAAGCCAAGAGACAATTCGTTGAGAATTATATTAACTCTTTGTCAAATGCAGTTGATACCTATAACAATTCTGAACCATATGCAACTGATCAAGTTGAAGATGATTTGTTTGATATAATTATTGAAATCCGAAATGTGTTTTCGAAAGAGCTTCCGAATATAGAAGATGCTATTTTGCTAAAAAGTGGTACTGGCCTTCGTGATGCGAATTCAGTGCTGGGCATTTTGAGATTATATTTAGTAAATGAAGATGATCATACGAATGCGGAAACGCCATTGGTCACCGACAAGAAAGAAGCAAGGAAAATATTTATCAGCCATAGGAGTACCGATAAAAAGTTAGCCGATATTATTGAAAACTTTTTAACCTCTTGCGGTATTTCGTACAGTAATATTTTTTGTTCGTCACTACCGGGAAATGATATTGAAGAAAAAATATCTTTGGAAGTTAAAGAAAATCTGAAAGCAAGCGTATTAAACATTGCTTTGTTATCCGCTGATTATTATCAAAGTGCATATTGCCAAAACGAGGCAGGAATCATTTGGTTCCTTGATACAGAAAAGATAGTGATAGCATTACCTGAAATTGATGACAGCCTTATGGAAGGATTCCTGAATAGCGAGTACAAAATAAGGCGACTTAACAGTAAGAGCGATATTTCTGCTATATGTGATATTGTAAAGAGATTTTTTCCTAATTTTGTATCATCAAATGCTAAACTCAATGCCAACATTGATCACCTGATCGAACAATATGACGGCGTTACTAAAACAAGAAATATAGAGCCTCCAACTATACCAAGTAAAACCAACGTGTTAGAAAAAAGGATTCTGTCAAATGAGTTTTCTGACAGAGAACTGCTTGTACTTAATTACTTCTATGATACTCAAACCAATTCTATAAGCGACGATTTTAAACAAATAAATGACTGGCTTCAAAAAAAGAATGTTACAATATCGGTGAAAGAAGCATTTGATGTATTAATGGATGATGAAATCATAATGTTTGTCGACGGAGGTTTTACACACACCAGTATATACAAAATGGAAATTAATGCTTATAGAGAGCTGAGAAAGCTATCACAAAAAGCCGTTGATATCTTTGAACAGATTTGCACACGGCATAAAGCAGTAACAACTTTAACAAAAAGCGGGAGCACTGTTGACAATTTGATAATCAAAGGCTTTTCAGAACCGGAAATTCTGCTTGTTAAGTACATAATTGATTTGCAGAGGGAAAAATTGTATGCGGGCTGGCAAAGTGATCAAGAAATTAAGATGATTCGGAATTGGGAAGAAATTAATACTTTAAACGCTACCCTTTCTCAAAATTATACCGACGTGCTTTCAAAGCTTGAGATACGAAAATTTATTGAGCCTTGTGCAAAGACTTCGTATGGCAACACAAAAGAGTATAAACTGATAGATAGCTTTTGGAAAAGTCTCAACGGACTGAGTCAGTCGGCAATGGAAAAAATACAGTCAACAATGGAAGAAAATCAATTTGCTGAACCAGAATTGCCGTTTTGATGATGGAGGGAGAAGAAAATGCCTGAAATATTGGATGGGATGAGCATGAACCTCGAGAAAGCCAACATGGACAAGTTAAAAGCGGCCTTTCCAGAATGCTTTGTGGAGGGCAAGTTGGATATTGATAAGTTGCTGTCGCAGTGCGGCGAGTATATCGACAACGACTTTGAAAAATACAAATTTGAGTGGAAGGGTAAGGCGGAGTGCCTGAAGCTGGCACAGAAACGTTCTACTGGCACGCTGCGCCCCTGCACAGAGGAAAGCGTTAACTGGGACACGACGCAGAACCTTTACATAGAAGGCGATAATCTGGAAGTGTTAAAGCTTTTGCAGACTTCCTACTACCGCAAGGTCAAGATGATCTATATAGATCCGCCCTACAACACCGGCAATGACTTTGTCTATGCCGATGATTTTGCCGACCCAATGGCGCGGTACAAGGAAGTCACGCAGCAGACTACCAAGTCCAACCCTGAAACCATGGGACGCTTCCACACCAACTGGCTTAACATGATGTACCCCCGTCTCCGCCTTGCCGCAAACCTTTTGCGGGATGACGGTGTAGTTTTTATATCCATTGATGATAATGAAATAACCAACCTGCGCAAATTGTGTGATGAGACGTTTGGTGAGGAAAATTTTGTTGCTCAGTTTATTTGGCATAGCAGGCAAAACAAAGATAACCGAAATATTACCGGTGTTTCTGTTGACCACGAATATATTGTCTGTTATACAAAGCAATGTGGTCAAAGAGTGTTTCGCGGCACGGAACGTAAGGTTGATCAATATCAAAATCCAGATAATGATTTTAGAGGTCCTTGGACAAGTGCAAATATGGTTGGTTTAGCAACTGCCGATGCTCGTCCGAATCTTCATTATGATTTAATAAACCCGCACGACGGGGTTAATTACGGTTGCCCCGCAAAAGGCTGGAGATACGACCGTAATACAATGAAAAGGTTGATTGATGAAGATAGGATTATTTGGCCAAATATGCCAAACGGAAGGCCGCGTAAGAAGTCCTTCTTGAATGAGCTCTCTGACAATTTACCCGGCTTTTCATCAATTATCGAAGAAGGCACGTATACCAATACTGCCACAAAAGAGATTACGAGTTTGTTTGAAGGCCACTGGTTTGACTTCCCTAAACCGACGTCAATCATCAAACAGCTAATTTCTCAGGTTACGGAGAAAGACGATATCGTTCTCGACTTTTTCTCCGGCTCGGCCACAACGGCCCATGCAGTCATGCAGCTTAATGCAGAAGACGGAGGCAACCGTCGTTTTATTCTTGTGCAACTTCCCGAAATCTGCGACGAGAACAGCGAAGCCTATAAAGCCGGTTATAAGAATATCTGTGAAATTGGCAAGGAGCGCATTCGCCGTGCGGGAAGGAAACTGACCGAAACCGATGGTCAAATGCAGCTAGGCAATGATGACAAGCAACCGTTGGATATTGGCTTTCGGGTGTTTAAACTGGATACCTCCAACCTGAAAACATGGGATGATACACCAATTGAAGACGATCAGCTTAACATTCTCTACAAACGAATGAATGGCATGATCCACCGCGTGAAGCCCGATCGGTCCGAGATGGACATGGTCTGTGAAATCATGCTCAAGTTTGGTGCGCCTTTGACCTATCCGGTCTCAAAAATTGAGATAAACAGCAAGTCCGCCTACACCGTGGGCGATGGCTGTATGCTGCTCATCTGCTTGGCTGAGAATGTTCAGCCTTCCGATGTGGAGGCAATAGCTGAATACGCTGTGGCGATAGTCGCCATTGCCCGCGACAGCTTCGCCGACGACACCGCCATGGCCAACGCCTACTATATTTTGCGAGATAAGGGCATAGAACTGAAACTGGTGTAAATGTACTTACATAGTTATGGGGAGATGATTTCGTGGCGATATTAAGAGCTTTAATAAACAAGGAAACTCTTAGGGTGATTTGTGAAACAAAGCGAGTTGAAGTTTCTTATATTGCGGAAAAAATTAGTTGCAAGCCAACTTCAAAAGTCGATGAATGGCTTAATCTTACCTCGGATACTTTGCCGACTTTTAATCAGGCAAAAAAGGTCGCATCTTGTTTGCACATTCCGTTTGCCGGATTATATATGAATCCCGAAGATGTTCCAAGGAAACAACTCCCTAAAATCGTTAATCGTCGCGTACTTCTAAACGGATATAGTCAAAGCGAAAGCTCTCTAAATATTGCTATATCAGATTTGCTTGAAACCCGTGACCTACTAATTTCTGTAAAGCAAGAGCTAAAAGAACCTATCTCCCCTTTCAATGTTGTGATTGATACGAATATGACTGATGTTGCAGTAGCTTCGGCAATTCGAAAATTCTTTGAGATTAATTTGGATGAGCAATTCAGAAAGTCGTCTGCTCGTCAGTTTTATTTATATGTGCGCCAGCAGATTGAGGCAAAAGGTGTATTCATCCAATGCTTTACAGATGTCGATTTGGAAACAGCTCGAGGATTGGCCATTTTTGATGATGTCATACCCATCATTGGAATCAATGAGAAATATCGTCCACCGGCAAAAACATTTTCTATTATCCATGAACTGGTTCATTTGTTAAAGCGCCAGTCATCGTTATGCAATGAATTTGTAAGTGCATTTTCTAAGAACGCTGAAGAAATATTTTGTAACGCCGTTGCAGGCGAGTTGCTTGTACCAAGAGATGCATTGTTTGCTAAACTGCATAGCAGAAACCTATCTTCGAACTTTACAATTTCTGATATTCAAAATTTGGCAAATGATTTTTCAGTAAGCAAAGAAGTTATCTCTAGAAGAATGCTTGACAACGAGATAATTAATGAAGTGGAATACACTGCTTATAATGACGAATTCCGCAGGTTAATAGAAACGGAAAAAGAACAACAGCGAATAGCACGATCCGAAGGGCATGCACCAACGATACCAAAATATCCTGACAGAGAAGCAATTGACCGAACAAGTTCAAGCTTATGTCGCTCTTTGTTCAAGGGCTATACCGAAGACGTTTTCAGCAAACAAGATGTGTCACGCTATCTTGGAATCAGTCAAAGGTATGCGGATAAATTTCTTGGGGAGGTGTCGAAATGGTACGTCAGATGAGTCTATTCTCAGAAAAACTGCCGTATAAATACATTATCGACAGCTCGTCTATTTTCTCACAGAAGGACAACGAGCCCCATAGGCGAACAGTATATCGAGGGTTATGGAAACGTATAGAAAAATTAATGCAAGAAAAAGAGATAGTAACATCCTCTGAAATAGCCGACGAGATTAAAGATAAAGATTTGGAATCTTGGCTGCAAAACCAACAGTGCGTTATTCTTCCCGTTGACGAATCTATACAGCAAAGTGTAACCAGAGTTGTTTCCAGCAATCCAAAGCTTGTGGACTTCAAACAAGCAAAATCATCGGGGGATGCGTTCCTAATTGCTACAGCAATGGAGTACCGCTTAACTATTATTACTGAAGAGAATCAAGATAGTCCTTATAAAATACCAAAGGTTGCCGAAAACATGGGCGTAAAGGCTATTGACATAAATGAGCTTTGTCAAATTGAGGACTGGCAGTTTTAGTATGTTTTGATACTGTCTAAGAAAAGTTGGGGTTATATGAAACTTAAATTCAAGAATCAGGATTTTCAAACTGATGCGATGAACGCCGTGGTCGATCTGTTCACCGGGCAGGAAAAAACGCGCAGTACCTTTTCTGTGGTGGAAGAGAAACAGATATCGCTCATGAATAACCTCGGCATAGGAAATGCACTGTATATCGACGCGCAGACGCTTTCCGACAATATGCACACCATTCAGAAGCGCAATAATTTGCCTATGACACCCAATGCATCGGATATGCAGTTCTGTATTGAGATGGAGACCGGCACTGGCAAGACCTATGTTTACACCAAAACCATTTTTGAGCTGAACCGCAAATATGGTTTTACCAAGTTTATCATTGTTGTACCTTCTATCGCCATCCGCGAGGGGGTCTATAAATCCTTTGAAATCACGAAAGAACATTTCGGATTGCAATACGACAATGTGCCGTGCCGGTATTTTATTTATAATTCCGCAAAACTCTCCGATGTGCGGCAATTCGCCACCAGCGCCAATATCGAAATTATGATCATCAATATCGACGCTTTCAAAAAATCCGAAAATATCATTAATCAAGCACAGGACAGATTGAATGGTGAGACCGCTATGCGGTACATTCAAGACACTCAACCCATTGTCATCATCGATGAGCCGCAGAGCGTGGATAACACCCCAAAGGCAAAGGATGCCATTGCCTCCCTGAATCCACTGTGCGTACTACGCTACTCTGCGACGCACCGTGAGAAGATTAACCTACTCTACCGTCTGACGCCGGTGGATGCTTATCTGATGGGACTGGTCAAGCAAATTTCCGTGTCATCCAATCAGGTGGCAGGCGGCTTTAACCAGCCATATGTCCGCTTGCTTTCCGTTTCAAATGACAAGGGTTTCCACGCCAAGGTAGAGATTGATGTGAAGGATAAAAATGGTATTGTGTCCCGCAAGACGCTGACTGTCAAACCAGGTGACGATCTATTCCTGCTTTCCGGGGAGCGAGATCTTTACGAGGGCTATTCCATCGTTGGAATTGATTGCACCCCGGACTATGAGCATATCGAGTTTGGCAACACAGAAGAAGTGGCGCTGAACAAAGCCATCGGCGACGTGAATGAGAATATCGTCAAACGAGCACAAATCCGCCGTACCGTCGAGGCACATCTTGACAAAGAACTACGTTACACCGATAAAGGTATCAAGGTGCTTTCGCTGTTTTTCATCGATAAAGTGGATAAATACCGCCATGAGGACGGCACTCCCGGTATTTACGCTAAAATGTTTGAGGAATGTTATTTGGAACTGATTACGAAACCGAAGTATGCTCCCATCCGAGAGCGATTTACTTCCGATATTTCTAAAGTACATAACGGCTACTTTTCACAGGACAAGAAAGGCCGCCTGAAGGATACCAAGGGTGACACGCAGGCGGACGATGACACCTACAACACCATCATGCGCGACAAGGAATGGCTGTTGTCCTTCGACTGTCCGCTGCGCTTTATCTTTTCCCATTCCGCGTTGAAAGAGGGTTGGGACAACCCAAATGTGTTTCAGGTCTGCACGCTGATCGACCAGAAATCCACCTTTACCTGCCGTCAAAAGATCGGACGCGGCATGCGACTATGCGTCAATCAGGACGGTGAACGGATCGAGGATAGGAATATCAATATCCTTCATGTCATGGCAAACGAGAGTTTCGCGGAATTTGCGGATACCCTACAAAAGGAAATCGAGGACGACACCGGTATGAAGTTCGGCGTGCTGCAACTTGAGCTGTTCTCCGGTATGGTTTACGAGGACAAGCAAGAGGTTGAAAAGGCTGTCACGCCGGAACAGGCGGAAAAAGTCGTGAAAGCTCTCAAGGCCAGCGGAGTCATTGCGGCTAACGGCAAAGTGAATGCTGCTGTAAAGCCGAAAGAAATCGTTCTTCCTGCAGAGCTGTCCGAGGTCAAACAAACTGTGGCCGCCGTCATTGAACACGCGGATACCGTTGCACCGGAAACGTTTGCCGGTGCGGCCTACACGAAAACTGTGACCGAGGAAAAACAGATCACCTATGAGGATGCTCAGGAGCTGATGAAACATTTTGAGAAAATAGGCTACATAAGCAGCACCGGCAAGATGAAAGACACGATGAAAAATGCCCTTAAAACGGGAACGCTTGACCTACCAAAAAAGTACGAGGCCGCGCGGAATCGTTTTGAAACGATCATTGCGAATGCTGACCGCAGACCACCGGTGCGCGACGCTTCCAAAGACGTGACAGTGCACATCAAGAAGCAAGTCATGGTGTCGCCGGAGTTTCTGGAACTGTGGAACAAGATCAAACAGAAAACAGTCTACCGCGTTAACATTGACACGAATAAGCTGGTTGAAAACTGCATCAAGGCGTTGCAGGAAATACCAGTCATTCCGAAAACACGGCTTATCTCTCAGACAGCGGATATTCATATTGAAAAAGCTGGTATATATCACACGGAACGCGAAATGCGCACAATGGATATCGATAATTCCTATCAGACGCTGCCTGATCTGATTACCGCTATCAGCGATGAGACGCTTCTGACGCCGGGCACGGTCAATGAAATTCTTGTACGTAGTGAGCGGTGTGGCGACTTTCTGAACAATCCGGAAGCCTTTCTGGAAAAGGCGACGGAGATCATCCGAAACAACCGCCATGTTCTGGCTATCGACGGTATTAGCTATGTCAAGCTGGCTGGTAAGGAATACTATGTGCAGGAGATTTTTGATACTACTGAACTGATTGCCAATCTTGATCGCAATGCTGTCAAGGTTGAACACAGTGTCTACGACTATATTGTCTATGACAGTAGCACTATTGAACGTCCCTTCGCCGTCGCGCTGGACAATGACCCGGATGTAAAGATGTTCTTCAAGATTCCTGATCGTTTCAGGATTGAAACACCCATTGGCACCTATAATCCTGACTGGGCAGTGTATCTGACCAAAAATGGCGAGGAGAAGTTATACTTTATTTTGGAGACAAAGGGTAGCACCAGCTTTATGGATTTGCGGACGAAAGAACAGCTTAAAATTCACTGCGGCAGACAACACTTCAAGGCGCTGGAGGGCGGCATAGAATTGCGGGTTGCTACGGACTGGAATATACTAAAATCGACATTGTGAGGTAGCAAACGTTTCATCTCTTTTTAATAAAAAGAAGGGTTCAAAAAAACGAGAGGAGCATCAACGATATGCAGTTCATGCTCCTTTAGTGTCTGAAGCGTCCGCAGGACACGCAGCCGCACAATTTATTGTGCGATCAAAGGGGATTGGGGGCACTGCCACCAACAAGCAGAAGGCCGGTTTCCGTAGAAGCGGAAATCGGCCTTTGAGCTTTGTGGGTACCACAAAGCATTGCTTGCTGGTT
>ENA-UOOI01002483-UOOI01002483.1-fermentation-metagenome-genome-assembly--contig:-NODE-2483-length-15941-cov-5.167947_pt1 | contig 15941 bp, 14 predicted proteins | sample MGYA00245779_ERZ724027 | MGnify/ENA primary metagenome ERZ724027 (study PRJEB28704, sample SAMN03018318) | fermentation metagenome | biome: anthropogenic terrestrial biome; feature: soil; material...
TGTTCACGATGGTGGATTTCGCCGCCCTTGCGAAGTACCGGGGCAGCATTTCCTCGAGTTCGTACAGGCGGTGTCTGATGCGGTAGGCGTCGTCGGCGGTGTGGGCGTAGACGAAGTCGCCTTCCGTTTCGAAGAAGAGGATTTCGTCGAGGGGAAGGTAGTATTCCCCGCTCCCTTTGTAGAAGACGATCTTCGGACCGGAACCGGTTTGCTCGAGGATATACTGCTGGATCTTCCGGACGGTTTCGTCCACGCGGCCGCAGCGGATGAGCACCTCGTCCTCCGGAAGATTTTCAGCCAGTTCGATCCGAACCTTCATTTCATCACCCCGCCCGCAACAGTATAATAGACAGTCCCGTCCCGTTTGAAAAGGGGTTTCCGGTCACCGGTAGGGCCGGGGCCGGTGACCGGTCGGAAAAAGGGGATGACCGGTCTTCGGCGGTTCGCTCACACGCCGTCCGGCAGCTTGTCCTCCATCAGGCGGCGCAGATTGAGCGTCTCCCCGTCCGCGACGAACGTGCCGTCGCCCCTCGCGTGGAAGGTGCGTTTTTCCGCGCGGCCCTCGTTTGTCCACGCGCGCACGCCCCGCAGCAGGAAGATCCCCTCCGACGAGAAATAGTCTTCCACGCGGCACTCGAGGCATCCGAGGCATTCTTCGATCAGCGGCGCGCCGACCTCGGCCGCGGGCAGCGGGGTCAGGCCGAATTTTTGGAATTTGTCGGTGTCCGCGCCGGAGCAGTCGCCGATCGAGACCGCTTTTTCCGCGAGATCGACGCCCGGCACGCAGAGCGCGCATTCCTTCGTGTGCGTCAGCGCGTGGAACGAGTAGTTCCACGGCCCCGTCGTCAGGGCGACCGTCGGGGTGAAATCCGTGACCATGTGCCAGGTGATGGTCATGATGTTGTTTTTGCCGTTCTCGCAGGTCGTCACCAGCAGCACGGGGCCGGGTTCGATCAGCGTGAAGGCTTTTGCCATCGGCAGCGGTGTCAAAGGCATGATTTTTGTCCTCCTTTCGGATCTTCCCTTATTCTACATCCGTCCGACGATAGAAAAAAGGGGTATTCATTCGGCCCGGTTTACACACAACCGGCCGGGTGCGTTCCCACGCGGGCGCCCCGGGCGCCATGGGCTTTGGCCTCAAGGCCGGCGGGGGCCGCACTTTCGGTTTCGGCCGAAAGTATGCAAAGTCCGGGCAGGGGGGAGCTTCCAACTCCCGGCGGGAGGGGGTACCTAACCGCTCCCCCCGACACCCTCCGGCACCCGCCATCCGCCTCGGTGCGACCGAGGTACCGGAAGGCTTTTCTGCCCGATAAAAAGCGGGAGCAGTTTTTTAGACTGTCCCGCTAAAATAGACTGTTCGGTTTTCCCCGCGCCCGCCGCCTCGGTTTCGCGTCAGCGGCGTGCAGCCCCGGGGCGGGCGATCGCCGTTTCAGCCTGCCGGGAGTTTCCCCGGCCTGTCCGGGCAAAGGCGGCCCGGAATTTTCATCCGGGCCCACGCCCGGCCGGGAAACAGGCTATGCCTGTGCCTGCGCCTGAACGCAGGTGATGGCGATCGCGCCGACGATGTCCTCCGCCTTGCATCCGCGGGAGAGGTCGTTGACCGGCTTCGCGATGCCCTGCAGGATCGGGCCGTAGGCGGAAGCCTTCGCAAGGCGCTCGGTCAGCTTGTAGGCGATGTTGCCGACGTCGAGGTTCGGGAAGATGAGCACGTTGGCCTGCCCGGCGACCGGGCTGCCGGGGGCTTTGGATTTCGCCACGGCGGGCACGAGGGCCGCGTCCCCCTGCAGTTCGCCGTCGAGCAGAAGGGCCGGCGCCTTTTGCTTGGCGAGCTTCGTCGCTTCCACGACCTTGTCGACCAGCGCGTCCTTGGCGCTGCCGTAGGTGGAGAACGAAAGCATCGCGACCTTCGGCTCCGCGCCGACAATATACCGGAACGTCTTCGCGGATGCGATGGCGATCTCGGAGAGCTCTTCGGCGGAGGGGTTGATGTTCAGCCCGCTGTCGGCGAACAGGAACGTGCCGTGTTCCCCGTATTCGCAGTTCGGGACGGAAATGAGGAAAAAGGCGGAGACGAGCTTGGCGTCCGGGGCCGTGCGCACGATCTGAAGCGCGGGGCGCAGCGTGTTCGCCGTGGAGTGGCACGCGCCGGAAACCATGCCGTCGGCGGCGCCTTTTTTCACCATCATCGCGCCGAAATAGGTCGCGTCGTACATGGTTTCGTCCGCCTTCTCGGGCGTCATGCCCTTCGCCTTGCGCAGCTCGTGGAAGGTGTCGGCATAGTCCGCGTGCAGCGGCGTGTCCTTCGGGTCGACAATCTGCGCTTTCGACAGGTCGAGCCCCTCCGCGGCGGCGAGCACTTCCTTTTTGTTCCCGAGCAGGATCACGTCGGCGATGCCGCGCTTCAGCACGTCGGCGGCCGCCGTGACGACGCGCTTGTCGGTCCCTTCCGGCAGAACGATGGTCTTCTTGTCGGCCGTCGCCCTCCGGATGGTTTTTTCCATGAAATCCATTGAGTTAACATCCTCTCTGATAAAAATTGGAAAGCCCTGTTTCAAAACCATGCCGGGCGGCCGTGTTTCCGCCGCCGAAGCAGATTGATGCAGATCGGGCCAAGAACTTGCTCTATTATACCGCTTTTGGCCCGGAAAGAAAAGAAATGTCGGGGAAAAATGAATCCGGCGGCAGAAAAAGGCCGCCTCCCCGCGGGCGGCCGGAGCGTTTCTCAGGCGCGGTTTCCAATGTTGCCAAGAGCGGACATGATGCTCGCGCCGAACACGATGCCCAACACGGTGACGACGGCCAAGACGATCAGTTGCGCGCGCGCCCAGTTTTTCCTGTTTAAGCTGCTGTTGCCGAACCCCCACACAAACAGCATGATGATGTTGACGATGGGGATGGCCGAAATCAGAAACATAATGATGTAAGACCCCACGCTGAGCGGCGTGCTGTCCACCCAGGCCGCGGGATCGGACAGAGGGCTCTGCAAGAGCAATCCGGTTCGCCCTGCCTTTTACAGGGGTGCCCGCGGATTTGTTAAAATATTATTTATCCGTATTGATTAACCGGCCGTGATCCGTTATAATGGGGCGGTATGGAAAAATTGCGCGGTGGATTGCGGAAAACAGGGAAACCAATCACCGAAAGGAGCACCGATATGAATTATTCCGCAGAAGTGGAAAAGATGTGTGTCGTCGCCAAGGGACCCAAGCACGGCCCGGCCCCGATTCCCGAAGAGGGGAAATGGGTCAAAGCCTATGAGATCGGGGATATTTCCGGTCTGACCCACGGGGTCGGCTGGTGCGCGCCCCAGCAGGGGGCCTGCAAGCTCACCCTGAACATCAAGGAGGGCGTCGTGCAGGAGGCCCTGATCGAGACCGTCGGATGCTCCGGCATGACCCATTCGGCCGCCATGGCGGCGGAGATCCTCCCCGGCAAGACGATCCTCGAGTGTCTGAACACCGACCTGGTGTGCGACGCCATCAACGTCGCCATGCGCGAGCTGTTCAAGCAGATCGTCTACGGCAGAAGCCAGACGGCTTTCTCGGAGGGCGGGCTGCCCGTCGGCGCCGGCCTCGAAGACCTCGGCAAGGGCCTGCGCTCACAGGTCGGCACCATGTACAGCACGGCCGCCAAGGGCGTGCGCTACCTCGAGATGACCGAGGGCTACGTCACGAAGCTGGCCCTCGACGGGAACGGCGAGGTCATCGGCTACCAGTTCGTCCGGCTCGGCAGGATGATGGAAGACATCCGTCACGGCGTCAGCCCGGACGAGGCGTACAAAAAGAATATCGGCCAGTACGGCCGTTTCGACCATGCGGCCAAATACATTGACCCGCGTGAAGAATAAAGGCCCTGTGAGGAGGACATGCGAAATGGCTAATGATGTCAAGTTTGAGGGAAAAGAACGCCGGATGGCGAAGATCGAAAAATGCCTTGCGGAATACGGCCTCGGCAGCCTCGGGGAAGCGCGCGATCTGTGCCTGTCGAAGGGAGTCGACCCCGAGAAGATCGTCCGCGGCGTGCAGATGATCGCGTTCGACAACGCGGTGTGGGCCTACACGCTCGGCTGCGCCATCGGCCTCAAGACCGGGGTGAAGTCCGCCGTCGAAGCCGCCGAAAAGATCGGCGTCGGCCTCGAAGCCTTCACGGTGCCCGGCTCCGTCGCGGAACAGCGGAAGGTCGGCCTGGGCCACGGAAACCTCGGCGCCCGCCTGCTGAGCGAAGAGACCAAGTGCTTCTGCTTCCTCGCGGGACACGAATCCTTCGCCGCCGCGGAAGGCGCCATCGGCATCGCGCGCTCGGCGAACTCCGCGCGCAAAGAGCCGCTGCGCGTCATCCTGAACGGCCTCGGCAAAGACGCCGCCTATATCATTTCCCGCATCAACGGCTTTACTTACGTGAGGACCCAGTTCGACTATTTTTCAGACAAGCTCAACATCGTCGAGACCCGCGCGTTCTCGGAAGGCGAGCGCGCGGCGGTGAAGTGCTACGGCGCGGACGACGTGCGCGAGGGCGTCGCCATCATGCAGCACGAGGGCGTGGATGTCTCCATCACGGGCAACTCCACCAACCCGGTGCGTTTCCAGCATCTCGTGGCCGGTACATACAAGAAATGGGCGATCGACAACGGCAAGAAGTATTTCTCCGTGGCGAGCGGCGGCGGCACCGGCCGCACCCTGCACCCGGACAACGTGGGCGCCGGCCCCGCCTCCTACGGCCTGACGGATTCGCTCGGCCGCATGCACGGCGACGCGCAGTTCGCGGGCTCCTCCTCCGTGCCGGCGCACGTCGAGATGATGGGCCTGATCGGCATGGGCAACAACCCGATGGTCGGTGCGACGGTCGCCTGCGCAGTAGCAGTCTATCAGGCGGGCTGAAGCCCGCCTGATAGGGAGGTTAGAGGGTTAGAGGTTAGAGATTAGAAAGGCCAGCTTACGGGCTTTGTCTTTCCAATTTTCTAACCTCTAAATCTCTAACCTCCAACACACTAGATGTCAGTTTTGTCATACCCTTATTTTCCACTTTTATCGCGGGAAGAACCGGAGTATAATGAAGGACGGAAGGATCTGTCCGGGCGGAAAAGGGTGTTTTTCCCGCTCGTGCCCGGCATTGCGGATAGAGAGTGTCTGGAGTGCGGCTCTTCATGGATATGCGAGATAAAAAACGGCGTCTGTTCCTGCGCAGGGCCATCGTCTGTCTGGCGTGCGCCGGCGTTTTGCTTCTGTTCGTCTTCGGCCTGGCGAAAGGGGCCGCGGCGCTGATGAAGAGTGCGAAGCCGGGCGCCGCCGCCGCGGAAGGGGGCCCGCTGCGGCCTGCCGAAAGCTCTTTGCAGGGCGTTTCTTCGGCGCCGGCGGCCTCTTCGCGGGCGCGGAGCACCCCCGCCTCTGCGGCGGTCCGGCCCGCGTCGTCGTCGCTGCCCGTGGTGACGCCGTCGCACGGCACGCCCGCGCCGGACGGATGGTTCCGCGACGCGGTGTTCGTGGGCGACAGCCGCACCGAAGGGCTCGCCAATTACGACGGCCTCGACGGCGCGACCTATTACGCCGGGAAGGGCCTGATGGTGGATACGGTCTATACCAAGCAGACCGTTCGCGAGGGCGGAGCAAAACTCACCGTCATGCAGGCGCTGCAGCGCAAAAAATTCTCGAAGGTCTACATCATGCTCGGCGTGAACGAGCTGGGGTGGAGCAGTTTCGGCACGTTTGTCGGCGACTACGGAAAAATCGTGGACGACATCCGGAAATACCAGCCCGGCACGCGCATCTATCTGCAGGCGATCCTGCCGGTCACCGCCCGGAAATCCGCGGAGAGCAAAATCTACAACAACGCCCGCATCGCGAATTCCAACGACGCCATCCGCAAGCTCGCGGCGGCGAAAAAAGTGAATTACCTTGCCGCGGACGAGGCGGTCAGGGACTCCTCCGGCGCGCTCCCGGCGGGGGCGACGGTGGACGGCATCCATCTGAACGCCGCGTACTGCAAAAAATGGTGCGAATATCTGAAGGCCCATATCGAATAAGGCAAAAGGGGAGTGGACGTTTTGAACCGGAAAAAACGCGCGGCTTCCGCCCGGCGCCCGGCTTGCATCAGACTGGCAGCCTGCGCGCTGGCGGCCGCCCTGCTGCTGCTTTCCGCGGGGTGCGCGGAGCGGGCGAAGACGGCGAAGGCGGTCGACGTGACCGCCGTGGCGGACGGGATCGCGAAAGCCGTGAAATTCAAGGACCAGATGTCCCCCGTCGACCAGAAAAGGGCGGTGGAGCTCTACGGACTGGACGCCGCGGACGTGGTGAAGGCGCGGGTCTACGAAAGCACCGGCGCGACCGCGGAAGAGGTCGCCGCCTTTGAGGCGAAGGACGATTCGGCGGCGGCGAAGGTCAGGCAGGCGGCTTCGCAGCGGGTCGAGGACCAGAAGGCCGCGTTCCAGGGCTACCAGCCCAAAGAGATGGCCAAGCTGAAGACGCCCCTTCTGCTCCAGAGCGGGCGATACGTCGTGCTGGTCGTGGCCGACGACACGTCGCAGGCCAAATCGGCCGCGGACAAATATCTTTCGGGCTGAGCGGACCGCGTCCGCCCGCCCGTTTTTTTCGGCTTAGAGCCGCCGCGCGTCCGCAGACTGCGGGTCCGCGGCGGCCGTTTGCTTCCCGGGGCGAAAGGAACCGGCCGGCAGGCCGGAAAATCGGCATAATCCATAAAATTCCGAATACAGAATTGGAGAGATCATGCCGGGAAAAATGGCACGGCAGGGTTGTAATCATTGTAAGAATAAGCTATAATTATCATAAATTTTTCCGCACAATTGTATGATTTTGATATAATTGCAATTTTTCAACCCTGAAAGGAGCTGTTCCTGGTGAAGCAATATGAGTCGAAACGAATCCTGAACCTCGCGCTGGCGGGGCACAGCGGGGCGGGCAAGACCAGCCTTGCGGAAGCGATGCTGTATCTTTCCGGCGCCTGCGACCGCCTCGGCAAAGTCGGCGACGGCAGCACGGTGTGCGATTACGATCCGGAGGAGATCCGGCGCAAGACATCCGTCACGGCGGCGGCGGCTCCTCTGGAGTGGAAAAATTACAAGATCAACCTGCTCGACGCGCCCGGCCTGTTCGATTTCGAGGGCGGCGTGTCCGAAGCGGTCCGCGCGGCGGACAGCGTGCTCATCACGGTATCCGGCAGGGATGGCGTCTGCGTGGGAACGGAGAAGGCGTCCGCGGCCGCGGACAAACGGGGCCTTTCCAAGATCTTTTTCGTGAACGGCCTGTGCGACGAAAGCGCCGATTTCTACAAGGTGTTCGAGAACCTGAAGGCCTCGTTCGGGCCGTCGATCTGCCCGGTCGTGGTGCCGTTCATCCAGGACGGCAAGGCGAACGTCTACGTCAACGTGCTGGAGTACAAGGCGTACGAATACCGCGCCGGCAAAGCCGTGGAGGTGAAGATGCCCGACATGGGGGACCGGCTCGACGGGTTGCGCACGGCCATCTACGAGGCCGTGGCGGAGACCGGGGACGATCTGTTCGAGAAATATTTTTCCGGCGAGCAGTTCACGCCGGAGGAAGTCATCACCGGCATCAGCCAGGGCGTGAAAAGCGGGACCGTTTCGCCGGTGTTCTGCGGCGACGCGCTGCTGCTCAACGGCATCGACCAGCTGCTCAACGGCCTCACCTGGCTCGCGCCGCCCGCCTCCGACAAGACGGAGATCGGCGAGGACCCGGACGGCAACCCCGTCGAGGTGGCCGTGGACGAAAGCGCGCCGCTCGCCGCCGTGGTGTTCAAGACCGTCGCGGACCCGTTCATCGGCAAGCTCTCGTACCTCAAGGTCGTCGCGGGCAGACTGTCCGCGGAGAGTCAGGCCGTCGACCTGCGCACCGGCGAAGCCGTCCGCATCGGCAAGACCATGACCCTCCGCGGCAAAAAGCAGGAGGACGCGCCGTACGTCGGGGCCGGCGACATCGGCGCCGTACCGAAGCTGCAGGCAGTGAAAACGGGCGACACGCTCTGCTCGCCCGCGAGGAAGGTGAAGCTCGAGGGGGTCAGCTACCCGGAGCCGGTCCTTTCCATGGCGGTCCAGCCGAAGAACAAGGGCGAAGAGGACAAAGTCGCGCAGGGCATCCTGCGGCTCGAGGAGGAAGACCCGACCATCCGGTTCCGCAACAACGCGGAGACGCACCAGATGATCCTTTCCGGCATGGGGGAGCAGCACCTCGACGTCATCGCGGCGAAGCTCAAAAAGAAGTTCGGGGTGGAGATCGCGCTGGAAAAGCCCCGCGTGGCCTACCGCGAGACCATCCGCAAAAAGGCGCAGGTGCAGGGCAGGTATAAAAAACAGACCGGCGGCCACGGCCAGTACGGCGACGTGTGGATCGAGTTCGAGCCGTGCGAAAGCGACACCATGGAGTTCGCGGAGCGCGTGGTCGGCGGCGCCGTACCGAAGAACTTTTTCCCCGCGGTGGAAAAGGGCCTGCGCGAGTGCGTGGAAAAGGGGCCGCTCGCGGGCTACCCGGTGGTGGGCCTCAAGGCCACGCTCTACGACGGCTCGTACCACCCGGTCGATTCCTCCGAAATGTCGTTCAAGATGGCGGCCGCGCTCGCCTACAAGGCGGGGCTGCCGAAGGCTTCGCCGGTGCTGCTCGAGCCGATCGGCCTGCTGAAATGCACGGTGCCGGACGGCAACATGGGCGACATCATGGGCGAAGTCAACAAACGCCGCGGCCGCGTGCTCGGCATGAACCCCGCCGGCAGCGGGGAGCAGACCGTCGAGGCCGAGGTGCCGGAGGCGGAGATGCACGACTTCAGCACCTTCCTGCGGCAGGTAACGCAGGGCCGCGGGAATTTTTCCTTCGCGTTCGCGCGCTATGAAGAGGCGCCGCCGCAGGTCGCGCAGAAGGTCATCGAATCGTCAAAGCTGCTGGAAGCTGCGGAATCGTGAATTTTTACCGCCCCCTCGGCATATTTATTGCTGGAGGGGGCGGAATCATGTTTGTGCTGTCTGTAAAACCGAGCCGCAAAAAAACAGTCGCCGTTCTTTGCGTCCTGCTGGTCGCGGTGACGGCGGTCATCCTGCTGGTCTCGCTGCGCAGCTCGAACGCGCAGGCGGATTCGGCGGGGGAAAAATATTCGCTCAACGCCGGGACGAACGAAGAGCGCGTGGCGTTCTTCAAGCAGTTCGGCTGGGACGTGAAAGCCGAACCGGTCAGCACGGGGGATATTTCAATCCCCGCGACTTTCAGCGACGTCTACACCGCCTACAACAACATCCAGAAGGAGCAGGGCCTCGACCTGCTGCCCTACGCGGGCAAGACGTGTACCCAGTACATCTATCAGATCACGAATTACCCGCAGCAGGAGTATATGCGCGGCACACTGCTCGTCTATAAGGGGAAGGTCGTCGGCGGCGACCTGAGCACGCCCCAGCTCGACGGCTTCATGACCGGCTTCGACGGGCAGACCGAGAGCAACGACTATACGCTCGACCAGCCGACCCTTTCCCGGGGGCCGCTCGGCGATCTGATCGACAACGACAGCGGCGCGTCGTCGGCTTTGTCGTCCGCGGCGTCGAAGGCCCCCGCGAAGGCCGTGTCGAGCGCCGCCCCCGCCTCCAAAGCGCCTTCAAAGGGCTCGTCGGCCGCGCGAGGGACGAAGAAGCCGACTTCCTCGACCATCCCCGCCAACGCCTGGCCGACGGACTGATCGGCGGGGTGCCCCCGCGGCCACGCCCCGGGTGCAAAGCGCCGTTTGCGCCTACGGCGGGCCACAACTACGGTCTTCGGTAGTGCGGCGTCTCGCACCTTGCCCCGGGAACGCACCCGATTGGCTGTGTGTAAACTTGCGCAGGCTCAGTCCGCAAAGAGGTATAAAATTGGGAAAACTGGAACGGCTCGACAAAATTCTTTCGTCGCAGAACCTCGGCAGCCGCCGGGAAGCGGGGGCCGCCGTGCGCGCCGGGCGCGTCTCGGTCAACGGGGAGACCGTCCGCAGGCCGGAGAGCAAGGCCGACCCGGAGCTCGACGAGATCGCCCTGGACGGCGCCGTGCTCGCCGTGCGGCGCCGGCTTTATTTGATGATGAACAAGCCCGCGGGCGTGCTCTCCGCCTCGCGCGACCCGAAGGCGGAGACCGTCGTCGACCTTCTGCCTCGGGAGTGGAGGCGCCGCGGCATTTTTCCCGCCGGCAGGCTGGACAAGGACACCGAGGGCCTGCTCATTCTCACGGACGACGGCGATTTTGCCCACCGGATGCTTTCGCCGAGGCACCGCGTGACGAAATGGTACGAGGCGGGGCTCGCTTCGCCCGTCTCGGAAGAGGACGCGCGGGCGTTCCGCGCGGGGATCGCCCTCGGCGACGGGGCCTGCCTTCCGGCGGAGCTTTCCGTCCTGCGAAAAGGGGACAACCCCCTGGCGCTCGTGGGCATCTGCGAGGGCCGGTTCCACCAGGTCAAGCGGATGTTTGCCGTCCGGGGGAACCGGGTGCTTTCGCTGCGCCGCGTGCGCATCGGTTCGCTCGCGCTGGACCCGGCGCTGGCCCCGGGGGAGTCGCGCGAGCTGTCGCCGGAGGAACGCGGGGCGGTCTTTCGGTAGGCACCGCCATTTTCCACGAAAATTCGGGTGCCGTTTTGTGTTTTATCGGATTTGGATAAACGGGAAGGGTAAATTTGGGTAAAAAGAGTCTGTTTATTGCAGACCGCATTTGCTATCATAAATTTTGTTACGGCAGGTCCCGCGGACATACCGCAGACAAACCGCGGAACAGGAATTCAGGAGGCTTATGATGGCGAGTGTAACGTTGAAAAATGTCTATAAAGTGTACCCGGAGGGCGTCACGGCGGTTTCAGATTTTTCCCTCGAGATCGCGGATAAAGAATTTGTGATTCTGGTGGGACCTTCCGGCTGCGGAAAATCCACCACCCTGCGCATGATCGCGGGGTTAGAGGAGATCTCGAAGGGCGAGCTTTACATCGGCGACACGCTGGCGAACGACATCGCGCCGAAGGACCGCGACATCGCGATGGTCTTCCAGAACTACGCTCTGTACCCGCACATGACGGTGTTCGACAACATGGCTTTCGGCCTGAAGCTGCGCAAGGTGCCGAAGGACGAGATCAAGCGCCGCGTGGAAGAGGCCGCGAACGTCCTCGACATCTCGCATCTGCTCGACAGAAAGCCGAAGGCGCTTTCCGGCGGGCAGCGGCAGCGCGTGGCGCTGGGCCGGGCGATCGTCCGCAACCCGAAGGTCTTTCTTCTCGACGAGCCCCTCTCCAACCTGGACGCCAAACTGCGCGCCCAGATGAGGACGGAGATCTCGAAGCTGCACCTGCGCCTCGGCACCACGTTCATCTACGTCACGCACGACCAGACCGAGGCCATGACCATGGGCGACCGCATCGTCGTGATGAAGGACGGCTTCATCCAGCAGGTGGACACGCCGCAGAACCTCTACGATTCCCCGGTCAACCTGTTCGTGGCCGGATTCATGGGCTCCCCGCAGATGAATTTCATCGACGGCACCCTCGCAAAAGAGGGCGAGCGGTATTCGTTCCGGTTCGGCCGGTATGACGTGCCGATCCCGAAGGGGAAGGGCGGGGACGACGCGCTGAAGGACTACGCCGGCAAGAGCGTGGTGCTCGGCGTCCGCCCGGAACATGTCCACGACGAGCCGGACTTCCTCGCGAAAGCGGCGGAGGGCGTCGTCGAGGCGGACGTGGAGGTGACGGAGCTGATGGGCGCGGAGACGTACCTGTACCTGAAGTGCGAGGGCAACTCCATCACCGCGCGGGTCGAGCCGGCCTCCGCCCCCAAGACGGGCGACCGCATTCGCATCGCGTTCGACCTCGCCAAGCTGCATCTGTTCGACAAGGGGACCGAAAAGGCGATCCTCAACTGAGCGGCGTGTCGCCGTTCCCACGGCCGGCAGGCTGAGCTTGCACGCACGGCCGGGCAGAGGCAACTCCCGGCAAAAAAGCGTACCCTGTGCGAAGGGGTACACTTTTTTTATACCCGGTCAGCCCGGAAGGTCTTCGGGTACACCGCATATTTTCGCAGAATATGAAAAATATAAAAACTGCTGTTGAAATCTGCCAATATTTTATGTAGAATGTAAAGGAGCAGTTTTTGCATCGCCCGGCGGTTTTTTTACGATGTTTCAATGTACTGACAATATACTTGAGAAGTGAGGGAGCGCCACATGTCCAACAGACTTTTCCAGGGAGTGATCCACCAGATGCGCGATACGCTGGACCGCACCATCGGGGTTGTGGATGAAACGTCCGTCATCATCGCATGCAGCGAGCTGGGGCGCATCGGCGAGGTCAGCGAGAATATCACCGCAGAATCGTTTGCTTCGCCCGCTACTTTCGTAGTAAACGGCTGCACTTATAAATCGTTCGGGAACCATCCCCGCCCGGAATACGCGGTCTTCGTCTCCGGCACGGACCCGGAGGCCGGCCGCTACGCTTCTCTGCTGGCCGTTTCGCTCAGCAGCATCAAGCAGTACTATGACGAAAAATACGACCGCAGCAATTTCATCAAGAACGTCATCCTCGACAACATCCTGCCGGGCGACATCTACCTGAAGGCGCGCGAACTCCGATTCAACACGGATGTCAGCCGCGTCTGCATGCTCATCAAGGTGACCAACAAAACCGATATTTCCGCCTACGACGTGATCCAGAACCTGTTCCCCGACAAGAACAAGGATTTCATCATCAACATCAACGAGACGGACATCGCCCTCGTCAAGGAGATCCGGCCGGGCATCGAGCCGAAGGACCTCGACAAGCTGGCCAGTTCCATCGTGGATACCCTCAGCAGCGAGTTCTACACCCACTGCGTCATCGGCATCGGCACCGTCGTGACGGGCATCAAAGACCTGGCCCGCTCCTTCAAAGAGGCGCAGGTCGCGCTCGAGGTCGGCAAGGTGTTCGACACCGAGCGCGCCATCGTCAGCTACGACAACCTCGGCATCGCGCGCCTGATCTACCAGCTCCCCACGACGCTGTGCGAGGCGTTCCTGAAAGAAGTCTTCAAGCGCGGCTCCATCGACTCGCTCGACCACGAGACGCTGTTCACCATCCAGCGCTTTTTCGAGAACAACCTGAACGTCTCCGAGACGTCGCGCAAGCTGTTCGTCCACCGCAACACGCTGGTCTACCGCCTCGAAAAGATCAAGAAGATCACGGGCCTCGACCTGCGCGAATTCGAGGACGCCATCGTCTTCAAAGTGGCCCTGATGGTCAAACGGTATCTTTCTTCCAATCCCGTGAAGTTCTGAGGGGCCGCGCGCCGCTGCCAGAATATGTTACAAAAATATTACAAAATCATTTCAATTTAGAATCATATCCGATCCGCCCGTTGTTATCATGAAGCTATAACAGCCGGGCGGGGGCAAAGCCGCACCGAAACGCACCCGAGCGCAGGCAGGGACCTGTGAGCGGATCGAAAGGGCGGGTTTCGCCTGCCGAAGGACCGGCGCGGGGCGCTTTTCTGCCCGGCAGAAGAGCGGGAGCTTCCCGGGCTTTTTCCGCCGCATAAAGCGCGGCTTTTTCGTCTTGCTTTGCGGCGGGGCGTGGGAGCGGACGCAGTCCGTTGCGCGAAAAAAAGGGAGCGCGGTCGAAATATGGAGCGAGGTTGCGATGATTGATTTTCAGAATGTCAGCAAAGTCTATTCCAACGGGACGCAGGCGCTCAAGGGGGTGAGCCTGCATGTGGACGACGGGGAATTCGTGTTTATCGTGGGGCAGTCCGGCGCGGGGAAAAGCACGTTTTTGAAGCTCATCACCTGCGAAGAGCGGCCCACACAGGGCGAGATCGTCGTCGGGAACCAGAAGCTTTCCGAGCTCAAAAGGAACCAGGTGCCCTACATGCGGCGCATGATGGGCATGGTGTTTCAGGATTTCCGGCTCATCAGCAAGATGACGGTCTATGAAAACGTGGCGTTTGCCATGCATGTGGTGGGCGCGTCGAACCGCGAGATCCGAAAGCGGGTGCCGTACATACTGGGCCTTGTCAACCTGCAGGACAAGGCGCGATGCCACCCGAGGGAACTTTCCGGCGGCGAGCAGCAGCGGGTGGGGCTGGCGCGCGCGCTGGTCAACAACCCGAGGCTTCTCATCGCGGACGAGCCGACCGGCAACGTGGACCCGGCGCTTTCGTTCGAGATCGTGGACCTGCTCAACGAGATCAACAAGCGGGGTACGACCGTCCTGATGGTGACGCATGAGCATTCCCTGGTCAAGCACTTCCAGCGCAGGGTCGTGGAGATCAACAGCGGCGCCGTCGTTGCGGACAGCTGCAACTGGGAGGTGCGAAATGTTTAAAAACCTCAAGTACCTTTTCCGGGAGGGCGTGCGCAACATCTGGAGCAACCGGACCATGTCGCTGGCTTCGGTCGGGGTGCTCGCCTCGTGCCTGATGATGACGGGCGCCGCGGTTCTCTTTTCCATGAACATCAATTCCGCCATGAAGACCATCGAGGGGTCGAATTCCGTCAAGGTCTACATGCAGCAGGGCCTGCCGGTCCTGACGGCGGTCAGGACCGGCGAGGACATCAAAAAGCTGGACAACATCTCGAGCTGTAAGTTCGTCTCGAAGGACGAGGCCATCGAGAACGTGATGGACATGCTGGGCCAGAAGGATGCGACGCTGCTTTCCGGCATGACCGGGAAGGACAATCCCCTGCCGGACGCGTACCAGGTGTCGTTCCGGGACCTGTCGAAATATAAGGAGACCGTGACGCAGATCGAGAAGATCGGCGGGGTGGGCAGCGTCAACGACTATTCCGACATCGCGGCGAAGCTGACGCGGCTCGACCGCATGGTCACGACGGGCGGCTTCTGGATCGTGCTGATCCTCAGCCTGGTCTCGCTTTTCATCATCTCGAACACCATCCGCGTCACGATGTTCTCGCGGCGGCTCGAGATCAACATCATGAAATCGGTCGGCGCGACGGACTGGTTCGTGCGGCTGCCGTTCGTCGTGGAGGGCGTCATCATCGGGCTGATCTCCGGGGCGCTGTCCACCGTGGTTCTCCATCTGCTCTACGGAAAGATGACGGGCACGCTTTCCTCCATCACGCTGTTCACGCCTTTGCCGATCTCCGGCATGTCCATGAGGCTGACGCTGCTCTCCCTGCTCGCCGGGAGCGTGTTCGGCGCCCTGGGCGGCGCCATCTCCATCGGCAAATATCTGAAGAAGGAAGGGGGAGACATCGTTGACTGGTAAGAAACTGGCGCGTTTTGCGGGGGCGGGCCTGCTCGCCCTTCTTATCGCGGTTTCCGCCCCGGGCGTCTTCCCGGCACCTGCGCAGGCGAGTTCGTTGAGCCAGCTGCAAAGTCAGCAGCAGCAACTCAAAGACCAACAGAAGCAGATTGCCGGCGACCTCGCCAAACTGAAAAACGACAAAGCGCAGCAGGTCGCGTATAAAAACCAACTCGACGCGCAGATTAAAAACACACAGGCCCAGATTGACAACCTCGGCTCGCAGGTCACGGCGCTCGATTCCGACATCCGGGACAAAGAGGCCCAGATCGCCTCGAAGCAGGTCAGCATCAACACGAACTACCAGAAGCTGAAAGAGCGGCTGCGCGCCCTTTACCTGACCGGCGAGGCCTCGAACCTCGAGGTCATCCTCAATGCGAAAAACATCATGGACCTTGCGGACAAGACGGAGATCCTGCAGGTCATCACCGAACACGACACGGACCTCATCAACACCCTGAAGTCCGAGATGGAGAGCGTCCGGACCCAGAAACAGCAGATCGAGCAGAACCGGGCGGCCGTCGCGAGCGCCAAAAGCGAATACGACCAGAAGCAGAAGGACCTGCAGTCGCTCGAAAACCAGGCTTCGCAGGTGATTGTGAAGATTTCGTCCGATCAGGCGCAGAAGCAGGCCGAAAGCGTCCAGAACGCCGCTCAGCAGAAAAAGCTCGACCAGGCCGTCGACGACTGGTTCGCC